>JADEYI010000241.1_pt1 | contig 96230 bp, 130 predicted proteins | sample 8542331 | NCBI WGS metagenome assembly JADEYI01 (sample SAMN16510988, study PRJNA670497) | mine drainage metagenome | isolation source: biofilm near Copperflume 1 | place: Germany: Marsberg coppermine Kilianstollen | collected 2018-02
AATAATAATAATAATAATAATAATAATAATAATAATAATAATAATAATAATAATGTCTGTGCAGGTGTCCTGACGGATCGGGCGAGGCTGTGAGCACTTCTGGAGTGCGCTACAGCCACGCAGAGGTGAGATAGAGATCTCACATAATTGTAGCCCGCTGAAGGCTGTTTACATGTCCCGCAGCTTCTAGCTTCTCATCCAGTCCTAGCACACAACCTATGGATACTCAGCATAGGTCCAAACAGGCGCAACCGATTGCATGCCCGCACGCAAACATGTAATGCTGCTGCCAGAAAGGTGGCATCGCGTGTTTGCGGGGAACAACTAGTAATTGCACACGAGCTGTGCTACGCTCTTGGAATGGTGAACCGTGAACAGTCCGCCACGCACCTGATCCTCATGGATTGGAAAGGCGTGTAATAATAATAATAACAACAGTCGAACTGATGCACAGGTGAATTGTGCGGCGATGCTCAGTGTGGTGGCGTCTCTGACGCCCTATTCGGACTTCAACCAGTCGCCCCGGAACATGTATCAGTGCCAGATGGGCAAGCAGACCATGGGAACGCCCTCGCAGGCACGGCCCTGATGCCCTTTGCTGTGCATGCATAGCAAATTGCAATTGCTAGCCACAGAATGAGCTGAATAAGTCAGCCTAGGAAGCGGGATTTCAAAGTGAGGCCCCGCAGGCGCTGCATCCTGCAACTCACAGAACATCTTAAAAGCAGAGATGCAGATATGGAAGGCAGAGAGGGCACCCGAAATGAGGGGCAAGGCTGCCTCCCAAGTGATCATTTGCAGCATTGTTTTAGTGTTCCCCTGGCCCAGGAGAAGCATAAGACCGCATTTCAGGCATGCAAAGAAAGCGTGGCTGTTTGAGGATTGCAGGCCGTGAGAGCATTGCACACACGGATCGCTCCCTTGTCCTTCAGGTTCCTGGCTTTTGAGGGTGCGGATCAGGGTTAGAAATTAGGGTTCATCCTGATCAAACATGACTAAAACAAAACCCTGCTGCGCTGGTGTAGAGCGTGCGGTACCGCACAGACGCCTAGTCGCTGCACCCCAATTCCTTCAGGTTACTGACTTTTCCGGGGTGCACACTAGGGTCAAACCTCAGGATTTAGGGTTTCCCTTTGAAAATGGAACGACTCAAATTTGATGCGCTGGCGCAGAGCGTTCACCCCACAGACTCAAAAATGTGAAAATTTTGGTGGTTTCCTTAAGAGGGGTTTTAGTCCGGGGAGGGTTGAGGTTCACCTAAGGCGGCTGAAATTTGAATTTCAACTTGAATCCGGCTGCCTTGCTGCAGAGCGTTCGGCACCGCACGGACGCGAAGTTGTACCGGCTGCAGACGCCTCAGACGCCCATTGCGCGGACGCAGCGGTACGACGAGTACCACATGGACGAGTTTCCTTCTGGCACCAACATGATCGTCGCCGTGCTCGCCTACACAGGTCCGCGCTGCACTTCTATTTTGTTTAATTTTGTGTGTTACTGTTTTGTAATGTTGGGTGCCTATTTGGGAATCAGCTGAGGTGGTGCTGCCTTCTTGGCATCGGCTTACTCAGCGTGGCCTCTTTTGGCGCCGCCTCCGGCGACTTTGCCTATTTTGACATTGCTGTCAGCTTTCTCTTAGGGTTTAGGGTAGGGTTCAGCAAAAGTATAACTTGCGCTGTTTGTGCCTGTTCTGGCACTGTCGCCTGAGTTTGAGTCGCGTTCTGTGCAAACCCTAAATCAGAGAAACCCTCGCCGCTGCCTAATCTGGTCCGCCACATTTTGGCGCCACATTCTTTGGCGTATGTGTCACTGTGGTACCAGACCAGGAGTTTTTGGAGTTTTGCAGGTACAAGCAAAGCAAAACATGGTACCTGACACTTCACCGATGGAAAAACCTTGTCGCCTGGACCGGTATTTTGACAGTGAGTGCAAAGGACGGCACATGGAACTGTCGCTGCAGTGGAAGCAAATAATTGATGTGGCATGTGGGCAGGCTACGACATGGAGGATGCCATGATCCTGAACAAGTCTGCGGTGGATCGCGGCCTGGCACACGGGACGCTGTTCAAGACAGAGGGCCTCGACCTGAAAGATGACAAGGGCAAGGCCATGGTGAGTCACCCTCACCTCACCTCATTTCATCGTGTGTCAGTTGTATCATAATGTGCATGCGCACTTTGACGTGGAGGGCGGAGGGAAGGCCAGGTGAGTCATTGTTACGTGATCTCACATCATCTCACCCAGTAGGCTAGGAGAGATACCAAGACATGTACGGTAGTGCGAGTGACAAGTAGAGTGTTCGCCCATTCTAGATGCCCTGAATTTACCCACACCAAAGACGCAGCGTGGGGTGTGTGGCAGCAAGACTTGCAACCCTCACTAATTATGGAAAGCTTGCATCTGGCAATCGGCATGAATGCGGTATGTTGTAATGGATGTAGTTGCAGTGACTGTCACACACCTCTTTCTGATACTGCAGCATAACCAACACAGCATATCGCCTCATGCGTGATCTGCTAGATGTGGGCATTCACATTGAGAGGCTACCGGTAAGCCCAGAGGCGCTAGCTCTCGTTTGTAGATGGGCAGTGACAGACTGCCTACAAGACCACTAAGCCTCAGGTGGCTCCCAAAAGGCCTCTAAAATGTACCGGTAATAATGACGTGCGCGTGACTAAAAGTGTTCTTTCTTGTGAGGACAATGGTTTTGCCATAACATTGGCGTCAGCTCTGAAGTGTCCCCGTACACTGACATGTGGGAGAAAAATTGTGTCTGACAGCTAGAGCCAGATTAATGAGTACTTCAGAGTCCAAAGGATGCCTGTGTGTGGCAGGTGTTTGCAGCGGAGAGGAGGGGTGAGCGGGATAGGCAACAGGATCGGCCGAGGGGGGCATTTGGGCAGGAACTGCCGCACCCCATCACCTCCCCACCGGCCAGCTCAGCAGTGACCGGACCCCTCAAGGTGTGTCATGGCTCACATTTGAAACATGAAATGACATGAAATGGAATGACATGAAGACATGAAATCTAGGGACGAGGAAGATGTGTGGTCCAGGGGTTCTGTGAGGACCTCCATTCAAACTTTGGGTACTGAAAACATTTTAGCGCCAATCGGCACTTGTCTTCGATGCCATCTATCTGAGCAGTTGGTGCGCTTCCTGTGCCTGCCAGTATCGGTAAGAAGATTACCCATGTTGCAATATGCATGTCATCCGCCAGCATGCACAAAATTGGCAGTGCTCACATGGCGGTGGCGCATCTGCATCATGGGGCGCGCATCTGCCTTTAGGCTTGAAAGTATTTATATTTATTTACATTTAGGTTTCGGTTTCACATAGGGTTTACCCACCCATAAAATAGGTTCAGACGTATATTGCATGTGAAGCTATATCCCTGGATAATTGGGATCTTCTGACCTCTCCTTCCCTCCACCGGGCGTGGGCGTGGCTGCAGGGTGCGCAGGGTCACTGAGACTATCTCCCCTGGTGTATTAGCTGTGTCACCCTGAGACCCCTAGGGTTATTTCCCCTGGCGCAGGTGCGGTCCCAGGGGGTGCAAAAGAACGAGGAGCGGATCGACGTTGATGGCCTGCCGCACGTTGGCGCGGTGGTGTATCCGGGGCAGGCCTACTACTCCAAAGTGGATCGCGCAACCGGTGACTGATCCACCCTTCTGCTGAAAATACTCAATAAATAGCCATTTTTCCCTTTTGGGGTTCTTGAAGGAAACAGCTTAGGGGTCGGATAAGGGACGGCAAGGGATTCTAACCGGGTCTCCTAAAGGGACCGCGCCAGTGGTGACTAATGCACCCTCTTCCGGTTGGCATTGAGAACGATTAACCTTTTTGGGGCACTAGCAAGACTCTTTCCAGGGTTCCTTCAGATCAAGAGGTGAAGGTGATCATCCATGCTAGGCCGTTAGAGGCATTTTGCAGACTTTTCCAGAGTCTGTAGTACAGACTAGGCCGATCATTCTTCTGCGGAAATTCCTAGGTGACTAATGGCTGTGCGATGCCCACATTGACTTCCCTCTTCAGACACCTGGCACTTCCTTCTGTTTATCACTCGGACAGCATACTTGACAAGTGCTGCAGGCACAGAATTGGGCAGGAGTCTATAAATTCCTAGCTTAATTTCCCTTGACCAATTCCGTATTCTTGCGCAGGCAAGGCCAAGACCGGGAACATGAAGGGCGAAGAGGTGGCGGTGGTCGACCAGGTATCAAGCTCATCTGCAAAACCTTGTTCTCCCGAATTCCTATGCTTCGCCTAGTTTGTTTCGAGCTTCTGTACGTTTTGCTACGAGGCGCTGCGATTTGCACTGATCACGAATCTTTTTTGTGATTGCCAGGTCACCGTTGTGGGCACGGCAGATCCTAATCTCCAGCGCGCAAATATTCTGATGCGTATCAACAGGTCATCCCCTCATCTGAATCTGTTTATACCTCTATTACAAATCTGAAGATACCTCGTGATCTTTGAGTGAGACCAGACGTACTGGTATAAGAAGTCTGCAAATTTGCAGCACGCAGCTGTGCCAGTGAACCTCAACAGGGTAGTTGATGCCATGCCATGCATAATTGTGGGATGCATAATGTGTAGAGTAACCAGATGAGCTTTAGGTGGGGTTACCTATTACAGCATGCATAGCAGGTATGTGGAAGCGGCAAGCCTGGCTCGGTCAAAGCTTTGCCTGAATGAAAACCATACATCTTCCTAAGGAATATTTGGTAGGACCTGTCAGCATGTCAAGCAGCGCGGTGGTTGTAGCGCCTCCAGCTGAGCTAACAGATCCTAATTAAAAAAATTGATACTGTACAATTTATATCTTATAAAAATTTAACAAAGAAGAAGGGTTTTTGCAGGGCTTAAGAGATAAAACGCCTCAGAAATTGAATTATTTGTGTGTAATGCAGGAATCCGGTGGTGGGAGATAAGTTTTCATCGCGGCACGGGCAGAAGGGAGTTCTGTCGCAGCTCTGGCCCGACATAAACATGCCCTTCGTGGCTGGAACCGGCATGCGGTGCGCCTCTCCTGAACCCTAAAACACCCTTACAATTCCCTGAAACCCTACCTGGAGTTGTGTCCGTTCGTGGCCGGCACCGGCATGTGGTGCGCCTTTCCCCTGAAAACACAAAAACCTGCTCTTCATTCCCACCTAAAAGCCCTTAATGTATTGTGTGCAATTCCCTCAAAACCTAGCTGGAACAAGCACTTTTTTTGTGGTTTCGTGGCCAAGCACCGGCATCCGGTGCGCCTCCCCTTGGAACCCTATTTTGATCCCTACAATTCCCTGAAATCCTATCTAAAATGAGGTTTCCTGTTTGATTTTGGAATTGATTGCTGCGCAGGCCCGATCTGATAATCAATCCCCACGCGTTCCCTTCGCGGATGACCATCGGCATGCTCATGGAGTCCCTGGTCTCAAAGGCCGGCGCACTGCAGGGGAAATTCGTCAACGGATCCCCCTTCCAGGTGTGAATTTGAATTCGAACTTGAAGTCAAATTTTCACTTTTCTTAAAAGTTCAGTAATTGGGTGCGTAGAAATCCGCCAGGCGCGCTGCAGGGGAAATTCGTCAACAAATTCCTCTTCCATGTGCGGGTTCGAATTCAAAATTAAACTTGTGTTTGAAAGATAAGGCGTAATAGACTTTCGTGCAGCTGCACTGGGTGAAGATGACAACACGGGAAAGTAGGGCAGCTGCACAGGTTTCCAGAACACTACAACAGCTGCATTACAGCCAGGCAATGAGTCAGTATTTTGTAATCCATCCAGATGGATGCATGATGGCAATTACGTCCAGGCCAATTTTCAATACCAATGCTCATCTGCTCTTCTTTTGCAATCATGTGCCGCCAGAATTCACAGGTCCCCGGTGTGCAAGTACGCACTCCGCTGCGGCTGCAGCTGCTGCTGCTGCTGGTGTGAGAATGAAGAAGCGTTGAGGCTATATGTCAGGCAGGCTTGCGCAGTGTGTGCTGGCAGATCACATGAGCCATGTCAGAGGAAGGTACCTGCTGTCAGGTGTCCATTCTGCTTTGTTGGCTGCCCTTAGTTCTTATAGGTTGTAGTATAGCCTTTGAAGATGTATGCTGTGATGCGTGAGCAGGATTCGGACGGCGTGGGGAGCACTCAGGAGCTGGTCAAGACTGCCAGCGATGCACTGGAGGGCGCCGGCTTCAGCCGCCTCGGGGGTGAGTCACCCCGATGACTACTGGAATCAGTCATGCACAAGCAGCCGAGGACGTGCAGATGTCGACGCCGCATGCATCCCAGCAAAACTTGAATTTTCTGTTCCGAGTCAGCCACAATGGCTATTTTTGTGAACGCGCACAGAGGCATGGATTTCTCATTAGCAGACAGGGACAATGGGGGCTTTTCCGGCAATATTGGAAGAGTGCAAACTTTCGTCTTGCAATGCCTCTGTAGAACTGCGACGCACCCACTGCAGGCTGTCAGCCAGCAGCAACACAGATGGCATACAGATTTGCTGGCCCCACAGCTTTGGCTGCTTCTGAGTAGTAGGACTTTCAGTAGCTACATCCTGGATTGCAAAGAGGAGTAAGGACCAGGAGGCGTGAGCTGACAAGGCTGAGAAAGTGGCAACACCCCCGCTCTAGAGCTGCACTGTGTTGCAGATGAGTGACAAGCTGCCAATAATAGGTGCAGAAGAGTGGGATGAGCATACAGCCTACCGGCTTCGTCACGCAGACCTGCAACATAAATGCAGATGACAAACAAATGACCTTGCTTGGTCTCCACAAACTTTGTACCTTGCAATGCTGAGAAAGAGGCAACGCCCCTGCGCAGGGGAGACGCTGATCAGCGGTGTGACTGGAGAGGAGTTTGCAGCCGACATCTACATTGGACCGGTCTACTATCAGCGACTGCGGCACATGGTCTCCGACAAATTCCAGGTGTGTTTCCAGCCACTTTCAAATTGCTCCTGAGCTTTAGTCCATTTTTCGCCTGGCTGATGCTTGCCCCACCCCCACCGATCAGCTCAGCAGTTGTTCCATATGCTGGAAGAGCAGAATGAGTCGCTTTTCACACTGAGCGAGTATGGATCCGGTGCAATTTGCATGGTATGCCTTGCAAGTTTTTGTTGGCATGTCAGATCAGTGGAACCTGTGAGAAGTCCCTTAGGTCGCTGGAAGCACGGAGCTGCGTTTTTGGGCAACGGAAGTTGTGAAGTCTTGCAACCTAGACCGGAGCCTTGCCTGTTTTTGCACCTGTCCTTTTCCCCACAGGCGCCTTGCATGTCAAGGCGGCACCTCAAATAGTCCCTTAGATGTTTTGAGTTCCAAAAAGGGTCAGGGGGCACGTCAGTGGAGGAAAGGGGCCATGCCTGTATTATGTTATTCTTCAGCACTCATCAAAATCTCTCCATTTTTTTGTCAGGTGCGGTCAACCGGGCCGGTGAACGCGCTGACGCATCAGCCGATAAAGGGGCGGAAATTTGGCGGAGGCATTCGGTTTGGGGAGATGGAGCGAGACGCACTGCTCGCCCACGGCGCGGCGTACCTCCTGCACGATCGCCTGCACACCTCCAGGTCAACTCTTTTATACTTTACACCCTTACATTATATCTTACAATTACCAAAACCCCCTGACATCCCCTGAACCCAGAGGAAAATTTGAAGCCCACGGCGCGGCGTACCCCCTGCGTGACCACCCGCACACCTCCAGGTCAGCTCTTTGTAGTATTATTATTATCATTATCATTATTATTGCATGCTTTTCCTGCCAAAAGGCAAGGTACGTCCTGCAGACAAGCTGCAATTAAAGGCTGCCAATCCTACCCCTTGTTGGACTCGCCAGATTCCAAGCAAGACCCAATCAACTGTGGGTAGTATAAGCTAAGCCTCCTGAAAACCCTGTTTTTTATGTATCTAGGAGTCCCTGAAGTCCCCTTCAGCCCTACAAAACTCGTACAAATTTCAAGTTCGAAACCATGCATGCAATCTTGCCATATTCGATGCGAAGAGGCTGGCTGCACCAGAACAGATGCAGGCGCACAGGGCGAGAGCACAAAATCCAGACCCCTGCCATGCTGCTTTTCGTACCCTGGCTCCAAATAATTTGGTTCTCTCCCTTTCCTTTGGGTGTTTGGGCTGCTGTATGGCTTTTGTCTCATGCGTACAGGCCACTGAGCACAGCATCAGTTCTGCAGGGGCTGCCTGGTCAAGCATTTGCTTGGCTCTTTCTCCTGCGCATCCTGCAGTGACTGCGCGGCTTTCCTGCCTGCGCTGTGCATTTAAAAAAGTGTCTAATCAATTCTTTCTCAATCTGCAGTGACTACGCGGTAATGGATGCATGCGCCTCCTGTGGATCAATCCTGACTCCGCTGCTATGCCCAGCACAGACCACAAATGTCGGCGCACACCTGCTGGCATCACAAGGTGTGCCAAAACAGATTGTAGCTTTTGTAGCCCACTTATAATGACAACTTTGACCAGTTCTGCTATCCATATTCCCTTGCCGGGGAGCTTGCCAGGCTCTATACTTTGCAGATTGTCTGCGGACGCACCCTGCCTCTTGGATTTAGTTGTTAGGGATTTGAGCTTTAGAATGGCGTGAATGATGTTTACTATTTAGGGATTTGGTGAATGTGGGGGTGATTATTTGCAGGTCCGAGCGCGAAGGGGCAGGTTGTCTGCAGAGCATGCGAGACCGGAAGGGCAATGACTCGAGTGGCGCTGCCTTACGTGCTCAAGTACCTGGTCACAGAACTGGCGGCCATGAACATCAAGTGCACTTTTTCCATCATGCAGTGACTCACCATTGAGTCACGAATAGGAAGGATGAAATATCGCTGAGTCGTCTACAGCGCAGCCGCAAAAGTGGCGGCCATTCAGTATCAAGTCTTGTACAACATGTTCACCTTGTGACTTGCTGCTGAGTCACGCTGGTCATCGGCTGCGGCTGTCCGGGAACTGCCACGAAGCTCGCAGCCAATTTTAGCAAGAAGCTGAACATCAGCACTGAGTCATTTGCCTGGCTGAGCTGCTAGTCGCTGTGCCAGGTTTAACTGGCAGCACATGCCCTGAATGCTTTAAACCAAGTCTTGTGGCTATCGCGCCAAATTGCCTGAAACGAAACCACCCAGTCAGTGAGTGGTAGCCAGATGCATGGGCTGTTTTCACCTGTGGACTAAATAGAGTGGATGCAGTTGGAACCACCAATGTTCTGCCACAAGGAAAACAGTCGGAGATAGTCCACTGGATTCTCGAGGAGTATGCACAGTACTCCCACAGCCTGCCTCCAGCAGCTGGAGTCCAGCAGAATAGTAAAGAATTCAGCTGTCGTTGAATCTGCCAGCCTCGGCTGGCCACTGCCAAATTGCCCAATCAGGCGGCTCCGCCGCCAAATTGAAACCTAATTCCCTTTTCTCACCCACCAATTAGGCCTAATTGCCGGGGGGTGCAAGCAAGTTTGCGCGCGAGGGGGGGGTCTATGTATGTTATGTTCAGAATCTATCGGGAGCGAAGGTATTCGAGACGCACGTACGCCTTTATAAAGAGTGCTTGAATCAAACGAATGACGGAACGAGCATATATCTTATCCTGAGTGGTCATTTCAGTGATTTGTGTAAATGTGCTCTAGCTCGTGGGATCTATGGAACTAAGATATGGGCGTAAGCTTGCAGTTTCCCGGTCCAGCTTGTTGTCAAAGGTTGCAATAGCTTTGCTGCTGCTTTCATTCCTGCAAACCGCATCCGCTGATTCACCAAATGATAGCAGTGGTGATCGTCGAAGGAGCTTCAGACTGAAGGTCTACACAACTTCGCAATATCTCTTTGGCAGTCACAAGCTTTTCTTGTGGCGACGCTAAGTTTCCTCTATTCATCTGGCACTAGGCACTAAAGCTATTCACTTCCAGCAGAGCCGAGGAACTTTGGGAAGATACAGTCCCCATTGTGGTCAAGGGTGGCAAAGGACATATGCCCGCCTGCATGCCCTCATCCTTCAGTCACAACCAGCCAAACAGCGATTAGCTGTATTAAAAGCAAATGCGCATGGACTTGGCGACCGTCTAACAGCTGCCGTCAGTATCTTTTACTATGCCATGCTGTCAGGTAAACAGTAACATTTCTTTCGTACATTCTCCCTGGCAGGGGTTTCTAAACTAACTTAGATTAGGGGTCCCCTGTCCTGGTCCCAAAAGGGAATTGGCACTTCTTTAACTCGTGAAGCCATGCAAATCAGTTTCAGATATATCAAGATATGTATGATTTGAATGTACAGAAGAGCAGAACTGCATATGGGCAAGAGAGCAGTCCCTTGTGCAAGACCGTGTGACACAGGCAGTCCTAGGGTGTTAGTATTAGGCCTAACATGCAAATACCGTACGTGCGCAATTTTATCGCAATTGCTCTGTTCACAGGCAGGGCCTTTCGGATAGATTGGACTGGCGTCAGCCCTGGAGCTACGTTGGCAGCTGTGATGGAGAAGCCCAATGTGGACTGGGAAGCTGCAGCAGGTGATGTGGGTGATGAAGGTGAAACACAATACATAAACTGGGTGCGGGCTGATGGCTCTCATCCGCCTGACGCAGTAAATTTTAAAGTCTTTGGCAATACAGATCTCGCAGAGTTTTGGCCAGAAGCACGGACAGTTTTGTTCGAAATCAATACTGGCGCGATCAATAGCCTCTTCTACAATCGATATCATCGGCAGCAAGTGAGTGGCACTTCCTTGTTCTGTTGATCCAGCACTGCATGAAGTATTTCACCAGACAGTATTGTCCAGCAACAAATCTTCAGGGCACTAGGACCAAACCTCAGTAACATGACATGGGTGCTAATTACTGCGATAACAGCAGTGGGATGCCTTCTGACATGACGATAAGGCCATGAAGACTTTTTCCTTTAGTCACCGTGATGACGTTCCCGGGTGCGCATATTATTGCAGCTTTCAGAATGGGGCTTGCGGCCAGAAACTGCCGTCGGCTGCGCGCTGGACTTTTTGTTCCAGCCACGCCCAGAAGTGTTGAACTTGGTGCGCGAAAATTATGTAGCGCTGCGGAACCCACATGCCCTAAAGATAGGCATCCAGGTGTGCCCTAGACACCGTGGAATAATTGCAGACAAACTCATTCCTTGGATCCTCAAAATAATTTCCACAACCCTTGTTACTGACGTCACATCCTTTGCTGTGTGACATTGTGTCACATGGCAATGGGTGCTTGGATGCAAGAGTGGCCCAGCCGCGGAAGAAGGCCCTTGCATGCATGCGACACATTGTATCACATCGAGTTTCTGGCATTTATTCTTGTTAGGTGTGGGATAAGTCACTACATGGCTATTATGTGAGTGCTAACTGATACACAACACATATATGTTCCTTACAGGCAGCTGCCGAAATGCCACTGGTAATATGAGAAGGCATCAAAACTGCCCGTCACACATTGCCATGATACATGTGAATATTATGTTTTATCAGTGACGAAGTAAGCGCTTGTGGATAAATGGCTCTTTTCAGAGAGAATAAGGTTGTTGCAAGCACCTTCAAGATATCTTGATATTACAAATACGGAGCTCTAAAGCAAATTTGGCCACGCTGCACCGAGAAATGTTCACCAAGATTGATCAGCCGTATGGTCCCAGCTCAGGAGGCTTGCTTGCTTATCTGGTGTTGTTTGAAGAGGAATTTAATTGTACGCAGGTGCGAATGGGTGACGCATGGCTGCGAGATAAGCCATATGGCGTATGTAACAGGGATATAGACTACGACGACTTGGGCAGGTGGTTCCGATGCGCCTCCAAGGTATGAATGCAGGCATGTGCCCCTCACCTCCTCCTTCATAGCGTGAGCCCTTGAGCAAGCATGCAAACGGCTGTTGCATTGCATGTATCCAATTATTTATTCTTTGACACTGAGGCTGTCGTGTGACACGAAAATGTACCGTAGTGACATTCATGAGAGTCAATCCTTGCAATCAATTGATATTAGACTTACATTAATCAAATGCCTTGAAGTGTCTCATATCATTGGCTAGAGTTGAAATTCTTTTCTTGATGATCCCTCCAAAATTACAATCTCCAAGTTGGTGCTCTTCACCGCTTTTAACGGCAAGATTCTCCTTTAACGGCAAGATTTGCCTTGATGGCCTAAGCTCTGTCAGTTCTGGATCATAGGATCTTCAAAACTTGTCTGGGCAAGTCAATTTCATGGCACCCACTCCGTCCTCTATTCCAAGCTTTGGATGTAATGGGCAGATTGAAGATGAGTATCGGGTGGAGAGCATGCCTGTGCACTGGTATGTGGTGTCTGATTGCGCTGCGCTGCCATACAAGGCGGCAGAGAGATATGGCGGAAAGGTACTGCCCTGCATGCATACAATACATAATTAATTGAAGGTTTTGTTGTCAAAAACCGAGAGTGAATCTTTTATTTTTGTCTCCATCAAGAATCGCTACGCCTACATCAAGGCGCAGTGAAAGAAATTTGGATAAGATTTTGCTAGCTAGGGTGCAACCTGTAGCGTAGAAAAAGCGGATGATGATGGCTTAGTATTGGACATGTCAGTTACTATCATGTGAATAACGTTTAATGGATAACTTGCTATGCTATGCAACTCTCCTGTTGAGACACCGGTTGGGTGCCATTGATGTCTCCAAATATTTCATGCAAGCTTACGCCATCCTGAACAGGTGTTACTGCCAACGCGTGAATTGGTGACGGAGCACATTATGCACAATTCTGGGAACAACACTCGGGACCTGCTCGCCTTCCGAACGGCCTTTGCCGAGCATTGGCTCTTGGGAATGACCGACTTCCAGGTCCTCGCAAGTTTTGACCCTCTTGTATCTTCTGATATTGGGTATACTTCTGATCACTGATCACTGGCAGGTTTGCCTGGAAGAAGAATCGAATTAATGAAGAGAGTTTATGGCTTATTGCTACTTGCTGAATCCAGCCAACAGTTGAAGTACATCGACAGCAACTTCCTTGCAGGTGATAACGGAGGAGTCCAGTTTTGGGCGTCTGGCTGCGCTGCGATCTTTGCGTTTCCGCTCAGTGTACACGATGCGCTCGCCCCAAGCCATGGCAGCTCGCGGCCGAAATGCATCTTGGGAGTGTGTACGCGGCGAATTTGACTCGTTTGAGGAGGTCGCTGTGAATCACCCATGGCTGAAGGTTCGGTGATATGCGTCACTATAACATGGTATCACTATGCATATATGGAACAGAACAATTAATGTAAGGCTTACTACTTAGGGCTGGAAGCTGCAACTGTCATCCAAATTCCTAGAGATAGTGGCAAGGTGCTCGTTGTAGCGGTAGCACAAGTTTGAACCCTCGAAATGTCACTCGCCCTGCACCTTACTAAGGCTTATCATCAATGTGCCGCAAATCTATATATATTTATGATCAGCCATTAGGGCTTTTAGCTCTTAGGACTGACGTGTGCACGAGCCTTGTAGCTGTCTCAGACTCAGTATGACCTTTCTTGCCAAGATGTGTGTCTGGTAGACCCCAGATATGTCATCACGTTTCACAACTCCAATTTAACTTCCACATGAAGGATATCGAAAATCCTCAACTGTCGGCCCACTATATTTTAGGGTTAAGGTTTAGTCTCTCAAGCGCCGGATCTGTATGAGGCTTTTAGAGCATGACCATGGCTGCTGTCAGTATCTGCTTCATTGCTGCATTCTCAGGGCGCTCAAGTCTGGACCAGTGGTGAACTCTCGAATGGAAAATAACATGCTCGAACAATGCCTTGGAATGCACCCATGTAAATTTTGCAGTTGCTTGGGAGCCTGTCAGTGAGGATGAAATGTGCAGTCAAGCTCTATGCCAGGGGAAATCAGTGCATGTCTCTCGGATGACATATAACATGTGGCTGAGAGCGTCAATACTGTTGACTCAATAGTATACATGTTACAAGAGATATCGTTGCCGTGATGGTCACCGTACATGCAAATGATTACATAACAGGTCTGCCTGCCCTTGAAATGTGTGCTTACAAACTTTCTAGACAGATAGAAGGAAATTCCAATAGGTACTCGCAGTGAACAAGAAGAGATACCCAAACGTCAATGTTCTTGCGAATTCAGTGCTCTTGCTACACTCCTGATGATTGTTTTGTATGCAGCTCTTGCAATTTTTGCAAGAATACTCAACATAGTTAAGCACACGAATGCGCAGCAATGCGAGTTGTTTCACAGTCCCGACACAACGGATGCACAAGTGCAAACAACAATCTGATCTGGCGGCAAAACTTGCCAGAACGAGTACCCACAAAGAAACACAGCACAAGCTAGTCCCTGAAAGATGTCATGTTGACGTAGCGATGCGAACGCCCACAAAGAGGCCGGTGACAAATAATGAACGTAATTACCCGTTCATCATGCAATGCAGGCATTTCTAAGACAGGCCGGAGCACTCTTGACACATTGTGCTGCATCTTCCTCCTTGACAAATATCCTTTCACGTATGGTGCATGCACCTTCCATCAAAGGGAGGATTCTTCAGTTTGAGCATAATTCTAACGCACGGCCCCTTGTCATCTGCAGGGGGACCTATATCTAATTTGGTCAGATGTAGATCCCCTTGTCATCTAATCTTCAGAAGGTTTTAAATACCGCTGATAATATTTGCAGCCCCCTGTGGATTTCATGGAGACACAGCCGACTGGCCGAGAGCTGTGGGCTGCAAGATGTGAGGCGACTTTACAGCAGATGAGAATACAATCAAATGAACTCATTTTGCTTTAGGTGGCAGTGCTGTGTTGTTGGCAGTCTTCTGCTCCACGTGGGGCAAAAACTGCAAAGCACCATACATCAGTCATTCAGTTGGTCGCATGACACCGCCTCCAGAAGCATCTCTGAGAGAGCATAAATTCCTGCGATTGGGCCCATACTTCTGGGTTCTGGAACAGGCTCCTGCTTCGGCCAGCAGCATTTGCTGTCGTTAATACTACTAATACAACTGTTGGACAGTTTTCCTGCCAAGAGGAAAGGTGCATCCTGCAGAGAAGTTGAAGGCTGCCACAATCCTACCCCTTGTTGGAATTGCCAGATCCAAGCAGGATCCAATCAAGCGTGGGCACGGTGTTCGCTATTTATACCGCCCCCCACCAGCCGGGGCCGATTACTAGGCAGGTCTACATCCCTGGGATTGCCAAGAGGATCTCAACACCGCTGTCTGCGCTTTCTCGATGTTTAAAGAGTCCGAGTGGCATCAGCAGACATGGCCAGGCCGGCCTCAGCTCATGCAGTAGATCACCCAACCAAGAGGCCATGTGATAGCCTACGAACCAGAGCGTTCCCAATAGGAGCAACTGTTATCCATTGGATCCTAGGTGCCAGATATGACCTACTAAACATGACAGCAGCTGGTAGCAAGTAGAGTACTACTACTGCCTGTTGTTAGTATTCTTACACACTTTTCCTGCCAAGGCGAGCCTCAAAGTGCATCTGCAGACATACTGCAATTGAGGGGGAGCCAAAATCCTACCCCGTGTGAGTACTACTTTGTAATGGAAATACAGCAGTGCGCACCTTCCCATTGAGGGCGATGACCATTCGCCTTTCGCCAAACGCCCCCACGATGTCATCAGCCGAGGCAAACATGTCAACTGCGCTCATTATGCCGTCGCCAAACTCCTGCGTTGATTTCATGTTCAAATATCAAACAGCTGTCCACTCCCCGGCAAGACAACTGCTGAAAATCTTGGCTGCTATGCAGAGATATTGCGTGAACAAGCAACAAACACTGCTGAGCACCTGTGCTTCCCTTGGTCTACAAGGTTCTAAGATCCACGGTGAGCAGACTTTCACAGATTGCTGGGCCATCGGAGAGTCTCCAAAGGAGATTTCCACTGCTCCTTGACCAAAATGATGAAGAACAGGTTTGAATTTCATTTCCATGATCTCCTTGATGACATTACCAAGTGTTTCAAGTCATCTGCAAGAAGAGTTCACCTCATTTGCGATTGCCTTGATGGATTCGCCGTACAGCATGATTGCCTGCAGTGCCACCAAAGTATCTCAGATAGACCAGCAATAAGTTTGAGTTCGAATTTCATAGAGTGAATATTGTTCCCCAGGTTGCTGCATTGGCGAGCAATAAGAGAGGGTTGCTGGACACCACTGGAATCAACACTGGGCCAATGCTGTGATGGCAGCTCATCATTCATTGGAGGGTGCACACTCAACGGCTTTCAGAAAAAAGAGGATTAGGCGAGACATCTGCAGACTGCTGTCTTGGCCGTGGTGAAACGTGCAATAACCACCAGCGAGGTTTCCTGCAAGCTCACCTCATACAGGCGGTAGACTGTGGGGTCTTGGATGATGGTGGGGTCGAACTGGCGCAGGGACGACACTTTCATTTCCTCGATGAGCTCATCCGATGAGTCCGGAGTCCGTGAGGCCGGGGACAGCCTGTTGAGGGCTGAGCCTGCTGAGCAGATTGCAGGGCTGGTGCCGTGTCCGGCTTCAACTCCGTCTGACAAATGAAACGAGATGTTCGTAAGTAAATTTCAAGGGATACGAAAGAATTGAAGTGGCACAGCAATGGGGAGAGTGGCGAAGGAGTACGCATCGGCCATGCTCACCTGGCAAGAGCTGGGCTGTGTAGAGATTGGTGAGACCGACTTCCTTTGCGATCTGAGTGAAGGTCTTGCCCGATGCCTTCTTCGCCAGCAGGATCTTGTACACAAGCTCTTCCTTCCTTGCGCATCGTCAAGAGTATGGACAGCGATCTGGTTCAGTACGGCATCTTGTGTATTACAAACCAGTGAGGATGCCACACGGCTAGGCAGTTTAAAGCCGGCGGCTCGTGTCATTTAAGACTAGCGCGCACTTGCTCCGCGGAGGATGGAAGGAGTCGCCGGTGCGAAAGCAGGAGACCCCCTGCGTCTTGCAGTATTTTCAGTGTGGCATGCCAAGAACCTGTTCAATCTGTATCTCTTGCAGTGTGACGAGGCATTTGTGCGAGCTTCAGTTTGGTCAGGTACACCTCATTCAATGATTGTTAAGCAACAACAATCTGAAATCAACTTGTGCGGACTCCGAAGCTTACATGTTTCTTATCGATGGTCGAGCTTGTGTTTTGACGGTGGCGGTAGATGCCGGTGGTCGCAGGTGAGACGAAAAGGGCGCCTGGTTCCTTGTTGGTTTTAAGACATAGCCATCTTGGCTGTCAAGTTATATTCGAGTTCACGTAAGAGGATTACCCTTGGAGAAAAGGACCTCTTTCTGAAGAGTCCACCTACCGTAGTACCTTGGATCTAATACTGAGGATCTGTTGACATCAGGTCTGGAGGGAACCGGAGTTCTCTCCTGTCTGCCATGCATGCATCTCAAGCTTTGTGTCTAACAGACTCGAAATCGTGTGACAGCCTTACAGCGACAGCTTACACTATCACAGCTCAGCTGCATTCACACATACACGCCTGACTTGTGCATGTTTTGCTGAACAGGTTTTCCCAGGGATTTCAGAAGCGTTTAACGTGCTGCTCTGCAGGTGGGTGCTGAAGTGCGCCTTCTTTTACCTCCACGTGTTGCCATACCTGCCTATCACATTGTACATCACCAGATCAGCCTCCAGCCCAGCTGCATTGCAGCTTCAAGCTTTGTCAGCCTGCCTGGGGTGCAGATCACCTACCAAAGCATCACACCCGGTTCGTGTAATATTTTTTGAAATGCGTTGACCACCACTTGCATTTGCCACACCAGTGTAAACAGGGTGTGAGGGCACGTTACTGCCTGACACATCCTTCTATGTGCCAAGCATGCAACGATCAATCTTGGAAATCCCTGCGCACCATATGGGGTCAGCTTAGCAAAAATGCAGAGCTAAGCCATGCCTTTTTTTGGGGAACAGCCCGGGCACACATGCATGCAGCTCATGAGATCACTGCGCAGTGCCGCCCTGATGCGGAATCATGCATTATGCAATTTGCTCTCGTCCAGCATTATGTGTTGTACTTCTTGTACTGGTCATGTGTGCGCACAATTCTCGACATCGCATGTCCCATCTTTAACTTGATACTCGATGCCATTATCCTGGCAGGTCGACCGTCTCATGACAGAGTGACTCCGAGCAGCCAGAGCGATCTGCGGCTTTGATCGGCTCTGCTGAGCCAATTGCAATCACAACTCATGTGCAGTATTCAACAGTACATCGCTCGTGCAACTCACACTTCAGGTCGAATAGATCAGTTGCAGCATGCTCTCTGGGGCCGATTTCCTTCTGGCCCAGGCATGTGCCTGTGATCGCGGTGACTCACGCACTTACTTAATTTCCGAAAGTACCATGACTGAAGGCTCGGGCACGGAACTCCGAGATGGCCGATCGCAGCGATTGTGCACCGCTTTATTTCACTTTGGTTCGCAGTATTTGTGACATTGGCTGGCTTGGACTGTTCCGCGCCAGACTCATAGGCTTCGGTTGTGATTCGCCCCATTGGGCTCTGGGGTCCACCAGTACTGCAGAGCACTTTGTGGCTCGCACTCGCCAGATTGCAACACACACTACGTAATATAGTACAATAACATTATTTTGCTGCTGTCTGGGGATAAAATGATGAATATGAAAATTCTGAGTTGTTTAGTAATACATCGTGGCGTGGAGATCGCCTGAAAGGAAAACTTTCATGCTCAGGCTCCACACTCTTCGCCGCGATGTTACTTGAGATTTTGTTTGTGAGGGTCAGAGGGCTGTGATAGTGTATGGCACGAAATGGGCCCAGAATGAAACGAACGGGAAAGCATGCCCTGGGATTACTCTACCTACTTCTCTTAGCATGTTTCAGAGCTCCTGCATCTGCACAGAGGGTGCGCTTCCTATCAACCTGGTACTTCAAGTTATCCTGCATAGCGACGAGGGAGCAACTAATTAGGTTTATCAGTTATGCAATCAAGGCCTTGCTTGATAGGACGTGTTGTGATGCAGACCGCAAGACATAGCAAGCTGCTTGAAGCACAGCCTGAGGCAAGAGGTAGCTCAGGAGAATCCCAAAACGGGTGTGCTGCCCTCAATACACCCAAGGTGACCTTGACCTTGGATCATCTCAATCGATCTATCGCTGGCTTGCAGCACTGACGAAGGACCAAGGATTGAGCTGTGATCGGCCATTTAGCATGCAAGCTCAAACCTAGCACACACCCTGTGCCGTAATCAAAAAGCCAAAATGAACGTTCTGCCGGATGAGTCACCTTGATTGCCGGTCTTGGATGTCCACTGATGAAATGAGTCAGAAAATCTCCTGATGGTGTGTCACTCATTGTCCGCTCTGCCACAGGTTGCGATGCTCTTCTTGACTGTGGCCGAGATACCTCATGAACCCACATGGAAGCTCTGGTTCCAAGAGGCTGCGGGCCTGGTACCTGGCTCTGCCCTAAAACCACATCCAGGTGAACAATCACCACCGCGCTCTCTCCCGTGCTGTGTGACAATCACACACCAGCACACGAGAATTCAATTTGAGCACCAGGATGCCAGTACAAAGGCATCCCCAGTTTCACACGAGAATGCTGCTGTGCAAAAGTGCTGCGATTTCTGGCTGCTTTGATGTCACCGTACCATGGAGTGACTAAGGACTCCGTGGGATTGTGCATGAACAGATCAAAAGGAGCAGTGCGATGTTCAAAAGTTGCAAGCGGCACGGGAGCACTGCTTTGCACAAGCAAATGCTGGGGTGCTGCAGAGTCAAATTCTCTTCAGCGTCTATGTGCATGCAGCACCAGAGTTTGATGACTTTCCAGCTGACAGCATCTTTCGCGGACGGGTGATTAAAGACCGCATTAAGGTGAAGCTGCCTCCAGAACTCGAATTCAGATAAAAAGCCCCTCAAATGGAACGCGGCAGCAATCCCTCCAGATATCTTGCAATCAGCACAAAGTTATCGTGTGTCAAAACATTGGGAAGCCTTACTTGGGCTTGAGGTGATTGTGTGTTGGCACCTGAAAGAGCTGGTGCATCAAGTATGGCAAGTGAATACCTGGGAGGCATGCGCATGAATCTGAGTTTGTTTGAGTTTGTATTTTGGCAGGCCAGAAGGTGCACGCAGGACATAGTGCTAGCTGAGAGGAACCTGCTGACAGAGGCCCTTAGGGACGCTGCAAACCAGCGCTTCATTCTTTTGTCAGAGAGCTGCCTGCCGCTGTACCCACCCCAAACGTTGTACATGCAGCTCATGAGCGAACAAAAGTCCAGACTTGAATCCTGTCCCCGTAAGGTAACCTACTCCCATCCGCCATGTCACAATGTGCATGGAAGAGCATTCTCTGCCATGTGAGTACTTCTCGGCTTGTCTCGAGTTTAAGTCAGGCGGCCACGGCTGGCATGGGCCGGTATTATAGATGAGAGCTGCAAACATTTGAACAATCACACAATCCCATGAGGAAAACTGAGCAGCGTGCCCACGGTCGATTGGGATCTTGCTTGGATCTGGCGAGCCCATTATGACATGTTGCAGCTTTTACTTGCACCTTGTCTGCAGATGCACCTTGGCTCTGGTAGGAAAAGCGCGCAGCAAATTCAGGTGCAGAGGACATGATGAGAGCCCCTTTAATTGCTGTGGCATCAAGTTCTATAGCCTAGGTATCTGCCCCAGTGAAGCTGGGGACTGAACAGATCTTTAAGCGCTTGAGCTGTTCAACACAAAAGCTGGAGTTTGCAGCCGCAAAGGTCTCATGAAGACATGGCGCTGACAGTCTGCTGCTGTTGGACTATTCCCCTGCCAGGCAGGGGAATACACCATTGGGGATACCATGGGGTACTATGTATTCCTCTGGTCATTAGTAATCAGATGACCTCAGATGGGGCACTCTATTACAGCGTGCATAGCAGGGATGCGTAAGAGACATACTAGTGACTGGGCATTCCCTGCCAGATAGACTGTTAATTACCCTTGTGCCCATGCAGAGATTTCCCTGGACGGCTGGGTTGAGGACGGGGCACCAGCTGAGGAAGGCTTGGAGGAAAGGCAGCCAGTGGTTTGCGCTTATTCGCAAGCATGCCGAGCTGGTGCAACGCCACAACCTGATGCACACATTCCACAAACACTGCACCTGCGATGTGCCCTCTGGCATGCACAGGTATGCTACTCTATGAATTGTTTACTGTATGGAGAGCACTTCTTTGCTTGTTTCTCCTCGAGAGTTTGAGAGCAGCAGTGGCACAAATGCTGTACGGAGAGTAGTCCTTTACATGTTTCTCCTTAAAATTCTACTGGCAGAAGAGGCACAAAATCTGTACGGAGTATTTCTTTGACTGTTTCTCCTTGAGATTACAAGTGCAGAGAAGTCACCAATACTGCTATGTCCCTGGTCCGTAAAGCACCAGCTTGCAAGCCAATCAGCTGTCTGTTGCCCACCTTCAAAGATGTGTCGATTGGCCCTTAGAACCAAGTGGCATGCTCAAATGGGCTTTGGGGGAGATCTAATATGTCTCGCTGGCTTGCTAAAGTTGTGCATGATTGGAAAGTGATTGATATGAACAAGGTATGGTGTGATTGCAGGTTGACAGACTGCTTCCCAGACGAGCACTTCATGCACACAGTGATCGCTCTTGAGAATTTGGCGGACGAGACAGACTGCATAGGAAGGTAATCCATTGCCAGCTCACCGTGTAGATTACAAATGTGACCTCAACATAATTGAAGTGTCATCCTTGGCAACCCAGACAGCAAAATTTGTGTTGCTTGTATCAGGGGTGGTTCATAGCACAGAAACTAGGATTTGCGGTTCATTATCAGGGATATTCCAGTGCAATTATTCGCGTTTGTCAGTATTCCTTGACTGCGCGATGGATCTGCCAATCGGCCCTGGAAGCACAAACGCTCAATGGATCAACATAGACAGGCTGTCTGGACCGCAGATTGAAGGCATGTTGTGTGCTGCGCCACTGCACCCCTTAATTTATTCTTCACCCACTTTCACCTTAGGGGATTTCAGCGACAGGTTGACTAATGCACAACTGCACTACTACTGCACAGGTTAACTAATGTGGACTGGTGGAGGGCAAATGGAGCCCACCCAAGGGAGTATGAAGACTGGGAACTCACTCCCGACCTGTGAGCCCCAATTGCACATTATCGATGCCTCTGATTTGAGTGGCTTGCTATTGTTTGCATTTTAATGCCCCATATCTGTGCCTGCAATGCTCCCTTCATGTGGCACTCTCTTGTGATGCCGATTGCGCTGCATGCGAGGAGTGCTTTGCAAACCTTTGAAATCTGTGGTGGGCTTGTTGCAGAGGAAATGAGTGATGCAAGGTCATGTCAGGTATACTGTGCAAATTTTTAAATTCAAGTTTGATTTGCAGGTTCCATTACCTGAGATACTGGGAGGAGACGCCCTGCGACCCAGAGGCAGCCATCAGGTCCGATTTCAAATCCTCAACTTTTGCCCTCATTGTTACTAAGTGCGCTAGTGAAAAAGGTGAATAGTCAAGCCTGATATGTCCCGCGTTTCCAATTCCTGCAGATGCAGTGCACTGTCCTATATAGGATTGCGACCTGTGTGTCAGATCAGGCCTTTGCTTGGAAGACAAAGTACAGCTGCAGGTATTATGGCTATCATCGTTCTGTCACAAAGCTCAAGACTGAAAGGGGTTCATGCCGACGTGCGCAGTTCAAGTCGGGACGCGTTTGTGGATGTCCGCTCAGTGGAGGCTGCGAATTTGAGTTTGAATTCAAACGCCGGATGCATTGGGGCAGGCTACAACGGAACAGCGCTGTCATCCGGATGCCCTCTGCTCGCGAGGAAGTTTCCAAAGATTCTGGCGGGGAAAATTGCAAACATGTTTGGCCAGTGCGGATTCGACTTGAAAGTTGTGGGCATGCATCCTGCCGACGTGCCTGTCTGTGAGAAGCATGACTCAGCAGGGGTGCATGAAGTGGAAATTCATATTTGAATGAAGCCAGGGGGAGTAACTTAGAAGAAGTCCTATTACTTAAGGGTATTTTCGCATGCAGAGTACCAGACATTCCCACTGTACACCCATATGACATTATGTTATACTGGTACTAACCCTCACCTGTGCTGTAACCTTTCGATGCATGCAACCCAAGCAGACAATTGCATTTTCAGCCCAGCGTGTCTGACAATACACAGATCGGCATGCTGCCTGGAGCTCAGGTCCAAAAGGACCATGGAAGAATAAAGCTGTCTTGACTCTAGACCACATGATATTGTCACTATAGTGACAATGTGCTGACTAACGAAGTCAAAATCCCACCTGAAGTCTAGCCGAAAAAAGTAAAGAAAGCAGGCTAGCCGATTGACTAGGCGCCAGCTCTCTACCAGCTGCTTCATCACCTATAATACTTTCCTACTCTGGCAGTCGCAATGCAAGGCAAGTCCATCAGAAATTTCTTTGTGTCTCGCCTCCTATGCTGACAAAACATGAATCATAGCATATTATGACTCATATGTCCTGTAATCCTGCGCACCCCGCGAGCTCACAAGGAGCGAGCTCTGTCCCATCTCTGACTAAATCCCCACAGCCGTCGCCCAGCCCGTAAATATGTCTCCCCTTGGGCCGTATGTGCTTTATGTAAACCCGCTCCCCCGGATTATAACTCCAATCCATTCCCTCCCTCACATCCACGGGGATGTGGTTAGTCGCCACTAGTAACCCCTTTGGACGCAGGAACATCTTGGGCTGAAAATCCGGGTGTGCCGTTCGCACGACTGCCCGCGTGACTAATGGTGACTCATTGCTGTTTCCCCCCGGCTGACACTGCGGCGGGAAAGTGTACCGCAGCAAAGTCACCGTTGCTGCATTGGCTGGAACTGATTCCAGCACTGCATGCAGCGGCTGTGGCTGATTTGCCAGCGTGGAATTGAGCCATACAAATTCGTCTGTGTCTGCGTCTAGAATGAAGTCATACGCGTACCGCTGTTCATACCAGCATGCATGCATCATAGCAAACTGCCCGAAATAGAACGAGGTCGCCGGCGGTGCATAGATTAAATACTGCACGTCTGCGTGCGGCACTAGCGTTAATGCCTCGGGCCGGAATTTGCCAGACCAATGAAGGTACTCGAGGATGGTGTTGGGAATGTTATCTCCTATGTTGTATTTCCCATCCGTGTACTCCTTGCCTGCAAATTAAATAGAGGAAACATATCAAATACCAGCTGGGGCGAATTGATAGACTGACAGCATGGAAGCAAAGAAAGCAGGCATGCAAAAAGTGGCTGCTACGGTGGAAAGGCCCATCAGGGCTCATTGGGTGGGCTGACAGCATGCTATTGAATAACACAATTCGGGGCGAAAGATATGAACAACTGACAAGGCCCAACTGTCCTATGAACTGCAGCAGTGCCCCATGGTCTGGGTTTGGAAGACAAGATGTAGACACAAGGCAGAGCAAGCATGAGAGGCAAGAGGGCTGCCTCAAGCACGCATCATGTAGCAAGCACAGTGCACTAGTGAGGACAATGCAAAGTCTGCACCAGAAGGCATTAAGCAGGATGGGCGTCCCTAATGACCCCACAGCAGGGCACTCAGAAATAGCACAGCTGTGTTCACCCACACCTTGGAATCAAGTCTCACCTGAAGGCACGAAGCTGAAAAATTTCTCAACTCCCATCTGCTCATGGTGTTTCAACCAGGGTGCTGAGAGCGCCCCTGAAACCAAAGGCCCCACGCATGCAGCTAATGTCCCAACTCGCTCTGTTGGAACATTGCTTATTTCGCTCACCCCGACCAGGTGATCCTCGCCTGCCTTCAGGGAAGCTGCCGCGAACCTGCAGGATTGGGGGGCGGTTTAACATTGACTGGTGGAGGAGAGCCTTGGACACTCATCCTCAGCTGCCCAAGCTGACTGGATGCCCTCTGTGCATCCAAACTTCAGAAAAAGGAGCCAGGCTTTGCTACAATGCTCAACCTGAAAGCTGTTTCTTCACGGAACGGAGATCAGAGGACTACAGAACCAACCATGGCGAGACAGACAATGCTGACAAAGGTGCACTTGGACTCTGTCCTGTCCTGTTATGACCTGCTGCATGACCTAGTCAACTGCACCAATCAGAGCAGGATGGTGACTTCAGAAGTTTTCTAAAGAAACTGCGCACCTGAAATGCTTCTGCTGAAGGGGACACTCCACGCGGATTGGCACATACTCCTCCAGGGCAAAAGAGCGATCCCCAAATTTTCTCGTGGTCTCTCCGTGGCTGCACGCAGGAAACGAGCTGTCAGAACAGTCTTGAAATAAGCAATGGCCAGATTTACTTCGCTTCCAGCTAACTCAAGGCTGACCCGGAGCCTCAGAGTCAACGCCTGGCCATGACATCCAAACATTGAAGTAGAAGCTTGGCAAGACCATTAGAATTTTTCTGACAGATTTACAGCGTGCATCACTGTAGACGATAAAGCGAAGCTTTTGTCTTACTGATACCTTGCTGAAGTGGAATAAACCCTTTGCAGAATAAGAAAAAAATGGTAGCAGTACTAACCTGGAAGGAAGGCGAGTGACTGCTGCCGAAACCGAGAAGCTGCTCTCCTCGAACGTTTGGACCACGCATTCCGTCAGTTTCTCAGCAGTTTCTTCTCGCACTTCAGCGAACAAGACGAGCTTGTCCTCTGGGGCATCCCTGCGCATGGAACGAACGCTAAGCTCCCTTCCGGACCATAACAAGCGAGCAATCGAAGCAAAGAGGTAGGCAGGGTTGCATCCCAGCCCAGATCGGAAGCACTTGCGTGAATTATGATACCTGAACGCTCGGAAAATGTACGCTCTTCTGTGTGGCGGAACGTGTCCGATGGTATACTCCCGATCCCAGTCTTCCCTTCCGTCAGAGCCTTCCTCCCCTCGAACCCAAACCTGAGCATCAAACTAACTTCACTCACATTTCAAGCATTTGCTAACCTTTCGTCACATCAATGGAACCCAAGATCAAGGCATGCCTGTATGTGGAGGGCTGAGATCAGCAAGCACCCAACTAGCGTGGAAAGTCTCATCGGCTGTGTGGTCCAGGCTGGGTGGCTGACCCGGCCACATGAAATAATTTTACATCCCAGGACGTCAGCTGTTGCCTGCGCCCAAGACTTACTGAACGCCGGAACGGAGACTTCTATTACAGAGCTTGCGAATTTCTTCGAACCGCTCAGTAATCCTCACCCCACGGGACACCTCCAAGGGGTCAACATGACATGAGACACTTAGTCAAGACGCGATGTGCCCCATGTGGGGAAGCCGGGCGGGAATGTTCCATTGGTATTCATCAAGGCCGCACGTTTCTGTTGACGTAGATGATCAGGACCGTTTGATCTGCACCACCTGGCCATTTCCTGGACTTGTCAATTGTGGTTTTGTGCTAGCAGACCAGCAAGCCAGGATGTCCTAATTGAAGTCAACGTTGACATGCTTTGCTTTAGATATATATCGAGGCAAATCATCTAAATTGCGAAGTGCATCCATGCTGCTGAAACACTCTCTGTATGTAGAGAGACTCTCTGGCAACAATGAGCAATGTTGATTGGGTCTTGCTCGGAACTATCGAGTCCATCAAGGGGTAGAATTCGCGGCCTATTTACATGCAGCATGCCTGCAGACGTGCCTTGCCTCTGGCAGGATTGGGATTGGGATTGATTCATAAATAGATAATGTGAGTGTGCACTCGGTTGTTTTTGTGCCCTTCATGCAATGCACATGCGGCAGCAGCAGCCGCCGGCACACGCACCCCTGGTTACTAACTGGGCGCTATCCCATCACTCAGGCTATGAGTCAACATGCTTAAGTTGCTTCTGATTAAATGCAATCCACTGTCATCAACACACTCGCAATTGCCACTCACGGTCAGGACTCTCACTTTTCACCTGTCTGCATATGTCATTCTCTGCTCCCTCCCTCACTGTGCCACCATCCTTCAAGAGTACAATTCATTAAAATGCATCCATCAGTCTAAAATCCAGTCTTCCAGCTTTCAGCAAACCTGTGCGATTCCCCACCCAGAGTAGTGCTGGCACGATGTCTCCCTGTCACGGCATGGCCATAACTGTTTCAATCTTGTCATTTCTTCTGAAGTATTAAGACAGACTCACCTTGCTCGAGCCCCGATATACAGCAGGGCATCATGCCTGACTCAGGGCTGGCCCAACAGGGCTAAAAGTCGCCGGCAACACTGCGCGCAGGTCTGCTGTCCTGCCGTTTCTTAATAAAAAATTCCCGGCTGCAGGCAGCTGCTGCGCTTGCACAGCACAGCACAGCAACACTCCCTCTCATGATTCCTCTGAGCGCCAGACTATATATATATATGGCAGCCTCAGTGGCCAGCCAAATCACACATCCCCTAGCATACCAGATCAGCGCACGCTCACAAACTAGTACTGCCGCACCGCGCCAGATCTGGCGACGCAGCGCGCATGCGTCTCCCGTAACAAAAATTACCCCGGAGCTCCAAATCAGGCGGCGCCGAGCACATATATGCATATACAAATACCTTGCAATATATATATATGTATGTATACATATATATACTGCATGTTTCACACAAACTTACACTGCACGGCAGCCCTTCCACTTTCCTTTCGGTGCTCGCTCTGCTCTACATTTACCACGCCATTTTTTCTAAGATCCCCAGGCGCGCCGAATCAGGCAGCAGCGGGCCCCTCCGCCGTCATCAGGGGTGATTAACAGAACCCTATCATCAGTTATCCTTCAGCCGTCGTCAGGGGTGATCAATCAAATTCCTGACATCAATTACCCCTTCAGCCGTCATCAGGGGTGATCAATCAAAATCCTGACATCAATTACCCCTTCAGCCGTCATCGTAGCAGAGGTTCTGCTTGGCCCGTTTGTCCAGTTCGGGGTCGGCCAGTGCGGCCTCTGCATACTTGCGCCAAATCTGTGCCGCCTGCGCATGCCAGCCGTCATCACCCGCTTGCTCTATTTCCCTTGCCTAAAATCCACCTGTCCTCTGGCGGGGTGCCTGTACTACTGAGCACCGTGCCAACGGTTGCTTGGGTCTTGTTTGGGTCTGGCGTGTCCATCAAGAGGTAGAAATATGGTAGCCTGCACCTGCAGCTTGTCTGCAAATGCACCCTGCCTCTTGGCAGGAACAGCATGCAAAAATCACGATTAGAAATGCCGCCTAATGTATTCGCAATCAATGATTGATCAATCATTGAGAATGAAGGATCGCACCCGGACATCCATGCCCAGAGCATGCGTGAGGCCTCGCAAGATCATGACAGAGCGGCCGACCTGCATACCACACACAATGGTGTGACAGATCCCCTTCAAATTCCACCATGCTTCAAAACCCCTGAGGATGAGTCCACAATGCTGTGATAGCCTGAACGCTAGGTGTGAGCCCAACGCTGCGGGGTCCTGCAAGCCAATGTAGGCCATATACTGGCAAAGAGCCCTTTTCTGCTGCATGGATGCAAGGGAAGCTTAAAGAATGCGCAGCCCAGCCAACGCTGCTTCCTATGCGCACTTCATACTGGAAAGCGCACAGTGAGTTGTCGACTGTATGCAAGATACGCACAGAAGCTGCACTAGAAGGTTGCCAGTCACACTTGCTTAAACTAAGAACCAAGGTATCGGCCTCTTTGTCCCCGTGCTCCCAGCAAACAGTGCAGGCCCAAAATCTGAGTTGGTGCAAAGGTTTCAAGCAACTTTGTAATCCAGAGAACACAGCCATGCAGAGTGAAGCTGTTGGCGTGCAGTGGGTTGTTGAACTATGGAAGAAAAGGGGTGAACCTGGAATAGGTCCCGGGGGAAATGCGCGAGTGGAATCTTCTTTATGGTCGCCTCCGCCGACAGTGGGCACACCAGCGCCTCCGGCATCGGCCTGCGCAAATTCAAATTCGAATTCAGATTTAACAAACAAACTTGTATGTCACGTCATCTTTCACATTGGTGTTACATGCCGTGCACTTGCGAGGCAGCGCTTTCCCCTGTCTTCTGGCGCTCCCTCTGCCATGATGTCTTCATTCCTCTTTCTGCAACTTGAATACAAGGCGCCCACAGCTGTTGGACGCCGTGTCTCAAGGTCGCTTTGGCGGCTGCACAGGCTTCCTTGCCCTGAGAGACTCTTCCAAGGCTAATTGACCTTCTAAGAGCAGGTCTATTGCGAGATTCTGCAGAGAAACAGACATGTGCAAAGTTTGCACTGCAAACGAGGTGCCCAAGGCTTTTGGATGTCCTTTCAGGAGATGGATAGCGCAAGCATGCCAGACTCTACTGCACCTAATTGAGCTGCCTAGAGCTGGTGCGCTCCAAAAGACGGAAAAGAAAGTACTTGCCTGACATCAAAGATTATGTTGGCGACGATTGTCACGAGCAGGGGGTCGGCTGCTTTGCCGTCCAGCCCCTTGAACTCCATGCCCATGCCCTGCATGCATGCAATGATATTAGGCAATGATGAGTAGGCGTATTACTGCCTGGCACCCGCGAGAGAATCTCACCATTCCAGCAGTGGTGAACAGTGGTTGTCCTGTCTGCAAACCGCGCGTGTGAATTGCGGAGAATGTTTTGCAGCATGCAGGGATTGTCGAGATAAATGCTGGCAAAACTCTTGAGGATGCTCGTTTGCTCTTCTGTCTTGCACGAGCACAGCTAAGTCTGCAGGTCACAGAGGATTTGCCAGTGTCTGGGCAGTCTCACTGGAGAAGAGAGGCACAAACAGAGGGAAAGATGTCTCAGGGAATGAGCCAGGTCATTACTTTGCCATTTGCATGCCTGCTTGCGAATCTGCCTGGCAGCATCATTTGAGCAGCATATTCTTGCTAATCACAATCGATGCACATAATTTCAGGCTGGTGGTCCATTGCATGCAAGGAATGGAGCCCACCTTCAACGCTGCAACGACCCCTGAGGGCCAGCCCTTGTCGAGGGCAATAATTAGCCGCGCAAGGGCTCGCTGCCGGTGCGCCGTGAGCGCCTTGCACTGCCCAAAGTCCAGCAGCACCAGCGTTCCATCCTCCTGCATTTATTATTTTTAGGGTCCAGGGGTGAATGGGGAAAAAACACCTCTGCAATGCAGATTCACACACATTGTGCAATTCCTGAACTCTGCCCTGTTGGCAGGAACAGTGCAGGAACGGAAGAAGTGCAAAAACGGCGGTTTATTCATAGACTCTTACCTGCAGGAGCAGGTTGCCGGCGTGGGGGTCGGCCTGGAAGAGCCCCTGCTGCAGCATGGTGCAGCCGAACGCATGCAGCAGGTTAGTCACTGCACGCTGCGCACGCTGGCGCACAGCTGGCGCCAGCACGGCCGCCTCCAGGATGCGCGAAAAGGGAATGCCTGCGCATGCGCAAATACGCTCAGCAACTTGTTGTTGTTGTTGTTGTTGTTGTTGTTGTTGTTGTTGTTGTTGTTGTTGTTGTCAGCCTGTATTCTTTTCTGTAGAGCGTTTTCTTTTTTTTGAGAGGCTGCCGAACCTCAGACATGAGCCCTTCCTCAGTGCCTCGCAACCACATGCTGACCAAAAGGCCTTGAGCGGCTCCAGCAAAACATCTGCTTGTGGCAGCCTTTCATTAGTTCCTTTCTTTCATCCTTTCTACTTGCTGCAAAGGACAGGCTTTTAAACCCTTGCGCACCTGGCATGCGTTGTATGACGAGCAGCTTCTGAGAAGATAGAGCCATGAGCGGCTCTGGCAGGAACACTTCCTCAATGCCAGTGTATGCCCCAAAATCTGATCTATATTCCCTGCCCTGCCATCTAAAGAAATGATGATTCTAACTGCACGCACCAGGTTTGAGTTGCATGAGAAGCAGCTGCTGAGAAACAGTACCATCAGGGGCTCTGGATCGATCACACTTCTGCCACTGGTGTGTACCCAAAGTGTGAAGTCATTGATTCTTCTACATCCTGTTTACCTCTCAAAAAGTGCAATGTTCTTGTAGTGCACTCACCGGGCATGCGTTGCATCACGAGCAGCTGCTGAGAAGACAGAGCCATAAGGGGCTCTGGAACGATGACGCCTTCGATGCCCGCGGCCTTGAGCCGAGCAGCAATGACTCGCATCAGCCGCGCCTCCCGCAGGAAATCGAATTCTTTGGGCACCGTTTCACGCATCTCCCCCAGGACCTGCGGGGGAACGAGGGATTCATACCCTGCGTTTGAGCCCTGCAAGGCGCCAGCTGTGCACTGAATACTCTACAACAATCTAGGGTAATAAGGGAGATATGTCAAAACGCAGAATGCTGAATATGTAACACGAGGCCGTTGAGAAGCGTTTGAGGGCACTTTCTGCAGGTTTTTACCCCATTACTAGGGCCTTTCCATGCAGTAGCTGGAATTCCACCGCCGCACAGAAAAGGGAGAGACTCAAGAACACAAATTTTAGACGGACCCCCCAAGGAGGCACAGGGATTACATCAGAGATCAGCATACCCCGCACAAAAAATGAGCAAGGCAGCCAAGGTGCGCACATCATGTGATTAATGTCTGCAAGGCTGCAGTGTCCAGAATAACCCTAACGCTGTCTAGATACGGAACCTGGGAGATACGCACAGGGGATACATCGAACGGCAGCATGCTGCAAATAAAGTCCGCCTGGGCGGCCGACATACTCTTCTGGCGCTTTCTCACCCCCACTGCTAGGGCCCCTCGATGCAGTAGCCGAGGTTCTACCGCCGCACAGAAATTCTAGTGCCGCACAGACAAGGAAGGGTCTTCATACTACTAACATGCGAAGGGAGTGAATACGCACGGGGGATACGTCACACGGCAGGGTTCCCCGCACAAAATCCGCGAGGCGGCCGAGGTTGCGCACATCGCTGTCCCATACATCTCTAATGTAAGAAATAAACCCTACAGCTGTCTAGAGAGGGACAAGGGAGATACACACTGAAAATACATCGAACTGCAGGGTTCCCTGCCCAAAGTGCGCCAAGCAGCCATACTTCTCCACTTCACCCCCGCCACCAAGTTTTTCAATTGAGCAACCCTAACACCGTCTAAGAGGGGGAAAGGGAGATACGCACGGGGAAGATATCAAACGGCAGGGTTCCCCGCACAAAATCGGCGAGCCGGCCGAGGTTGCGCACGTCGCTGTCCATCAGGCCCTTCATGTCGGGGTGCTGCACTTTCAGCACCACGCTCGGACCGTGCCGCCAGCGCCAACTCAATTCTGATATCAACCCCTTGCTCAGCACAGCGCCGTGCACCTGCAGCAACAAGAATTTCCCGCTAAAAAAGATCATACTTCATTGCCTGAAATGGAAGGGGTCTGGATGCTGCTGCAAAGGGGAAAGCAGCAAGGGGCCCCACGTCCGGTAAGCACCGCGGCATGCTCCTGCGACAGCGACTCTTGCAACCTCAAAAAAAAAAGAAAAAAACTTTGTAGGCGCACTCCATGACCAATGCACATGATGGCAACTACAAGTTCTTCAGTTGTTAACCCAGCTACCCAGAGGTCTTCAGAGTGGGTTGAGCGCAATCTTGAGATAAGCCGCAAGCAATTAGGCGTGCATACATGCACAGACAAAAGAGGGGGCAGTTTTCTGGGCGGTCTGCGTTTCATTGAGCAAAGCCCAGAACATTCTCAAAATTGATACAGCATTCAGATTCCTTCATGCGCTGCATTGGGTTGAGCACCCGTGCAAGAAGCCATGGGCGGGGATTTGACACTGTCCAGGAAAGCATCTCAAGTCTACTCGGGAGCGAAATTCAAAGAAATTTTCCAAATATGCTGCATGCGGTTGCGCGCCTGTGCGATGGAAGCAGAAGCCATGGGTGCAGGTTCCACAGTCTCCAGAAAGGCCTCCATGAAAGCGGGCTGCCCGTGAAGCGTCCTCAGCTGCCCGGCCGGGCTCTCCTGCAGATCCCTTAGCAGCGCCTGTTTGATAGTCACAGAAGTACTTTGTGACAAATTATGACAACAGATCCCTCCATCTTCTCCAGTGTACAGAAGCCAATTACAGAAATGTTGTCTGCATTCCCCACAGGGGCAGCCTAGTTCTGCTTGCAAACGGCATTGTTTGACCTTGAGCGGATTGCGTCTGTTGCTTGAAAGGATCTCGAGTAACACATGGCCTTTGTCACAAGGCAGCTCTGGTTGACTGGACCCAAGTATGAGCCTGTCGCAATTATCCTTGCCAGAACGTGATGAGAGTTGCGTTTCAGATGACATACAGGTCATTTGTATGCCATTTCCTTTGTTTGCTTGCATGTATGCTTGGCAGAGTTCGGTGCTGCTGACGGTAGCTTCACTGCTGATCCACCCTTACTGCACACAATTTTGGCAATCTAACACTTGTTTAGTTACTAGACAAATACAAGAAAAAAAACTGGTCAAATCCCTGAAGTAGGCATGCGCACCCGTTGGACGGCGTGCCAGGGCTTGGGGGGCATCGAATCGAACATGGGAGACAGCTTCCTCACCCAGGGAGCCGGCATGAAGTCGCCCTGGCACATCGGTAATATTACTAAGGTATGTAAGATTTTTAATAGATTACCATCGATCAGCTGTGCTCACAGCAACCAAGCAATCACGCGGTCCATGACAATATGAGCAAGAGAGAAAATACCCACGTGCCAGATGAACTATCAGGTGGCTTGAAAGGATGATGAGCACATGTGTGAACAGTATCCAAGAGATCACAGCAACCCATGACAAATATGAGCTAAGTCGAGAATATCCATCTGCCATGTGGAATGCTGCATGGATCGTAGGCCCACACCTCAGATGCCGAGGAACTCACAGATCACCAGCTGAAGAAGCTGTATGTATCGACAGCATCCGACAATCATCCTTGACCAGAATACAGGGTCTGAATGTTCGCACCTTGGACGCTAGAATCTGCGCGCTCTTGACATACATGCCAGAGAGGTCCAGCAGCATTTCGTACACCGCTGTTCCCTCCGCCTCATGCCTAACAGCCCAATTCCTCTCCACTTCCTGCAGCCATGCATGCAGCTTTGAATTTACAATTCAAACTACAACGCTCCGAGCTGCAGTGAAACTGTTCTTAAAGTGGCATTCACGCTCCCTGAAACTGCAGGTATCCTTTCCTTGGAAGTATGACAGGGCAAAAGCTGCAGAATCTCGTGCAGCATGCTGGTCCCTGTAGCATCCTTCTATATTTGTGTAAGTATATGAGTCAAAAGTCCAACTGAATGAGCCTTTTGAAGGCCCAAATTCAAAAGTCCAGTTGGTTTCAGCTTCAGAAGGCTCAGCTACAGCTACTGAAGAACAATAAGAGGTGTGTAAGGGATTCCTCATCACTACTGAAGGGTGACTCACCCGCACAGTATAGCCCCGGGCCTCCTGGTAGCGCCACTTGGTCCAGCGGCAGCGCAGGTAGATGGGCAGGAATTGGCGCCACATGCGCACGGTGCGCGCCAGATCAGGCGCCAGCCAGGCTATCAGGGTTTTCAGCACCGTGACCCCCAGAATTACCCCCCCATATTTCTCCCCTGCCGCCCCGAGCGCTCCAGGCACCTGCCGACAGCATGGCCGTGTTAGTTGTGCAGTTTTGAACTGCAGACATTTCCTGCGAAGAGGCAAGGTGCAAGTGCAGGCGAGCTGCAGGTAAAGGCTGCGGCGACTCCACAGGCCAATACACAAAGTTGCAACATTCAAGCGAGACACAGTCAAGTGTCGGCATGGTGCACATATATCAAGATATTTGTAGGCCCTCGCCAGCTGGGGCAAAGTGCGAAGGTAGGTATTATTATTGTATGTGCAAGAGAAGGCAAGCTGTGAACCTCTGCACCGAAACTTGCACCCGACATGCGTTTCAGCTGGGAAAGGATTGAGGCAGAAGAAATCGTCCTAAGAGTTAAAAGGCTGGGATGTCCTGCTTGAAAATTTGCCAAGCAGAAGGATGCTAGTACACAGAAGGAGGCCATGAGAGACACCAGAAACGCTCTGAACACATACTGGACATCTGGAAAGGGGCTTGTGGCTATTTACCCTGTGTCTGCGGCTCTTAGGCAGCAGAGGAAGCAGGGACAGGATCTGCAGCGCTGGCCAAGGTCTCGGTGCTGCAGTGTACAGTGCGGCCATGCATGCTGACTTTCCAGCGACCACCAACAGATTGCCTGCACAGGAAGATGGCAGGCCATCCCTCACCAACAACATTCCTGCACTGCATGGCGTGGATGGGCAAGCATAGTATACGTTATTCGTAGGCTGCAGTCTTTCCAGCCTTCTGCGTCGCTGGCCTGTTGCATTGTGTCTCAGGATGAGGGAAACACACTAGCAGTGCCAGCACGGTGTTACGGACAAGAGCCACACCAGAGCGGAGTGCGCTGGGCATTTGCTGCCTCCATGCCTTCACCCTCATCCAGAAAGTCTCACACGTTGGGATGTTGATCCCTCCACCCCACAATATCCCTCGTGCTGCAATGTGCTGGCGTGTCAGTCCTTCTCTGGCCTTACGGACGATTGAATTCTTGGCAACATAAGCACTTGTAAAATATTGAACTCTAAAGCAGAAATCGGTGATTCACATCCTGTTATGTCTTCAGAGTTGAAGATACTAGTAATTTCACAATCCACCTGCACCTAGTCAACACGTGCAGCAAGCTTCAAGCCCAAAAAATGCGCTCCAAATTTTCTCCGCCGAGTTACTACCAAGAATAATAGGGTGAATCAGTTTTTCATCAACATCGTGGTCTCATCTCATCCAAGGTTGCATTCGCTGCAAGGCTGGGGTTGCCTATTTAGGCGTGGTCCACAGGATTCACTTTCAAAAACAACCAAACAGATTCCTCCTCAATACCTCTGCTATTCAAGAGGTTTTGGCACCCATGAGCGAGGAGAGCGTTCCGTTGCGGGTGGACTGCAAGGCGACGATCAGCATGCGACCTCCTCCGCCAGGCTTCGAAGTCCCAGTAAAGTACGGGAAACGCAATTTTTCCGATTTTCAGCATTATGGCCAGGAACACCGATGCGGATCTCACATCAGAGATATGCCATACAGGGATGCAACGGCCTGCATGCTGAAGGTGGAGCCGGATTTTGAGGAGGTGCGAAAGTAACACTGAAGAGCTGCTTGCACAATGCAGCAGAAGTAATCAGCATGCGGCTTACCCTGCTGTAATCTTCCACTGCCAGTCACTTTTAAACAGTGCAGAGACTCCAAAAGTATTACTTTGCTCCTCCAACCAACATTCATCCTGCTTGCTGACATGAGTCAAGTGATTAACACCAAGGATTAGTGCAGGTGTATCTTCGGAAAATCCTGAGTATCCCTGCACGCTCAAATCAATAGAAGATTCATTAGGACATGTGGGTTTTGCCACTTCTCTGCTGACTTCTTGCGTACGATCTGCAGGAAACGTCTGAAGACAAGCACGTGGAAGCCAGCAAGGAGGAGGCAGACGATCCTCAGCAGCTGCAGGCATTGCCTTTGCAAGACCAGGAGGTTCTATCGCAGAAGCAGCAGCCGCAACGCCAGCAGCAGCAGCAGCAGCAGCAGCAGCAGCCTCAGTTGGAGCGCCAGATGTCCTCTGACAGTGCGGAAGAAGGCTTCCAAGCGAGCCTGAGCGCGCTGATATACCTTCTGACCAATCATGAGGACAAACGTGCCGCTGTGGCAGCTGCACTGAATGCTGTGCTGTCAATTCCACGAAGACAGGTAAGCCATCCTGCAGACATCTGCTTTCCAAAGCTCACAGCAGACCATGCATTCTTGCTTGATACAAGAGTAGCACATACACTAGCTTGCGCCTGCATGCGTATGTGCAGTGGCTGCAATATCATCCTTGGTGCTACATCACCTTGCTTTAAATGGGGTTGGCTTGGTTGCAGCAAGACCCATGGTGTGATCCGCAAGTGCATGCTCAGGCCAAAACTGAGACTAAGACTGTACAGCATCGCTGATGTCACTACTACAGTCGGGAAATCTTGTGCATGTGCAGGCTCCAGCCGAGCCTGCTGAGCCCGAAGCAGCAGGCCGGTCCAGCATGGAGACAGGCATGTGCAAGCTGCTCACAGACCTGGGAATGCTCAATGGCAAGGCCGGCACCGCGCCCCACTCTGCCACACATGACCACCTGGTGAGTCATTCTGCCCCCTGCTGGCCCCATTTCTCAGTCCCTGCATGCTCTCATACGCATGCGCGTTGATCACGCAGCAAGTTTGGTATACACAGTAAGCGGCGTCAGTTTATCCATCATGAATCCATCATGACCACAGGCTGCAGCGCTGCAGCTGTCTATCTGTAGATACTTACCATATGCTTAGTCTGATTTCCAGCAGGAGCCATGTTGGGCATTTGCCCTCAACCCTGTGCAGCACTTGAGGCAGTTTACTACAGCGCTAGAGTCCTCATTTTGCATGACAACTGTGCTGGATTTACTCCCTTTGAAGACAAACGCCGCAAGCAAGCCAGCCATTATCGACCTGCAATCAGGGTGTTTTGTATGAGGTACCCACGGCACCAACAATACGGACTGCCAAATAGTAAAAGTAAAAGGGCACAAGCACCTGAGGATTTGAACCGCCTGTGCAGGACCCGGCAGACGATGCGGCGTCAAAGGCGGCGCGCGCTCTTCGAGAGGAGCTCGCTCAGGCGCTGAATCCATTCCCGCGCTGCAAGCATCTCATCTCTCTGTACCGGACTGCGCTTAAGATCCCCAATAAAACACCGCTGTCAATCTTACATGAGCACGCCACACGGCTCAACCTGGAGGTGAGGGCTCACCTCAGCGGACCTCAATCTCTTGTGCGTCGAATGGCATGGAAAATGACAAGGCAGACAGGATTCCCCTGTTATCTGCTCTCTCATCGGAGGCTTGCTCCCTCCTAATGCAAGATAATGAACAGGGAGAGAACTCCAGACCTGATTGTTCATGCTTGCTGTTGCCTGTTTACCCTGGAATCCAGATGAGGCCAATGCCCTGTTGCATGCAATGAAAACAGAGCTGCAGATAACAACCCTGGCTCCGTGGTTGACACAACAATTTGCGTCCTCTGTAAGCAGAGGCGGCTGGCAGAGGCGGCTGATTTGCCTGGTGCATGTCAAGATGATCCCAGGCTTTCTGGGGTGCAGCATGCATTTCCTGAACATAAGGCTGCATGCGGTGTGAGCTGAGGTATTGCTGCTGCAACATTGCCTGATGCATGACGGCCTTTTGAGGTGCTAAACATGCATCTCATAAGCATGATGCTGCATGCGGTGTGGCCTGAGGCGGTGTGAGCTGAGGCTGTTTGTTACTGCGCTGCGCAGTTAACATTCTCGGAGGCTGCTGCTGCTGGAACACTGCCTAGTGTCTCAAAGTTTTTTTGATTGCTGAACATGCATTTCATAAACATTATGCTGCTTGTGGTGTGGGCTGAGGCTGTTTGTTTCTTCGCTGCGCAGCTGACATTCTCGGAGGCGGCGGAGAGCACCGCGGGGCCCTTCACAGTGGAGGCGCATGTGCGGTCCATCGATGACGAAGATGTCTTCGAGCCTGGCATCGGCAAGGTGGGAGCCTCTTGTCCCAAAAGCCATTATTGACCCTGCCTGGCAAGGGGCAACATCATGACGAAGAATCCTGCCCCGCATTAGACTGCTATGGTGTATCCGTATGGTGAGTCCAACAAGGGGTCAGGAAATGCGCGAACCTTCCAGTGAAGCATTCTGCCTCTCTTGGACAAGATGCAGTGTACGATGAACATTGCAGATGCCTTCATGACTCAGAGCCTGTGCTGTAATGCTGACTTGGTCCTATGATCTGGCTGTGTGTCACAGAGTAGGCTCAGCCATTTCCACCTCACTGTTTTCCGTGAAGCTGTTCTGGCTATTCAAGGGAGATGATTGGATGCGCAGGGGCATGCGAAGAAGATGGCGCGCCAGCTGGCGGCGGCCGCAGTGCTGGAGAAGCTGGTGGAAGCTGTGGGCGTGCATGACATCATCGGCAAGCAGCACAAGCCCGAGCCCAAGGAACCCCAGGTAATGAATCGATCTCAAACTGCCCTGGGGCAATGGCGTAATAATGTTAGTAAAAGACACCTTGGCGCAAAATTCGAGTGAGGCTTGTGCTGCTGTCTGAAAAGAACCTATCAGTGGCAAAAGGAAGACCCTCAGAAAGTTTCACATGGGTTCAGTCACCATATGAAGTGCCAGAACCCCTCCGGTGCTTGCTGTCTTTAGCAAAGTGGGCTAAAGAATTGCAGCATCAGCACACGGATGAACACAGCAATTGTACATTGCGGCCTGTGAATGTGTAGGTTGTTCAACTGAGTTCCTCTCGCACAGACTGTAACAACTTCCCGTACCATGCAATAGGTGCATCCGCGTCCGCGGGGCCCCCCACCGCTGCACCAGGGGCCCCCCGCTCTGGGTGGCAGGCCGGGGGCCCCACACACGCGCCGGCCGCCCCGTAACCCCGTACAGGATTACTACGGGCCGCCCGGCTACCAGCGCTCAGGCTATGGACCCCACGGCAGCCACGGCTACACTCACCAGCAACAGCGCCCGCCAGGTATTGCCTATTTCTGCGCCAATTAGACTCCTTCGTTCGTCCCACATCTTAGGCAAGGCAATGGCTTATATGTTGCCATATGTCACAAGATGCCTCTGCCATGTGGTGCATCATGAAATCCCTCTGCTCTTGGGAGGTGCACTTAATGTGCTGTGTGTAACTGGAGTTTGCCCCAATTATCTGATAGTCTCTCATACATCTCTGTTTCCAGTCTGCACATTGGGTGATGCATTTATGCACATCTGTTCCTGCAGATCCGGTAAGCCATCGGCCGCCGCACATGCGTAACAGCCCGGCGTCGGGCTGGCCGGGCCGGGTCCCGCCGCCGCCGCCGCCCCCGCCGCAGCGGTTGTTGCCTGGGGCCGACATTTTCGGCGCGCCGATGACTAACCGCCCTGACGCGCGCCTGCCGCTGCAGCCGCACCGGCCACCGTATAACCTCCTTGCGCCGGAGGCGGGCCTCCGGGGGGTCCCAGACCGGGGGGACCCCGGCGCGCTTGCCGCGCTCCCGGCGCCGGCCGGCGGCGCGGCCGAGGCGGCAACTAACCCGATGAATCACCCCATGCCCGGCAGCGCCGGCCTTGGTACCGCGCTCAGCTACGCGAGCAGCTACCTCATGAATGCCAACCTGGGCCTGGATGCCCGGCCCCAGACTGCGCTGGACTCCCTGCTGCTCGCGCCACTATCTACAGCTGCAGGTAAGGCTCTTCAGGCAGACATCCTGCCTTGTGCTCCCCAATAGTGTTCTTCAGAAGCCTGGTGACCTCTAGGTGAGGCTTCGTGGGCAGACCGTGGATCTGCTGGTCCTAGTCTTGCAGAGCTGAGCCTACCTCGCCTCTGCCGCACAGACAGTAATAAATTTGAATGCTTGCGCATCAGCTCGCGCTATCAGTCTGGCACATTGCAACACCTGAGATGCAAGATTATGACCTGTCATGGCGCCACGTCGGGTACACCAGCCTTCCCGAGTGCCAGGAACAACAGATTACTAAACAGAATGCCACTATCACTGCATAGTCCTCACAGGGCGTTCCCTGCCGGCGCAGGTTCGGCGCCCTTCAGCGGTCTGGACGACCTGGGCGGCTCCGCAGCAGCGGCAGGCGAGAACTTCATGGGCCTTGCAAATCGCCGAACTGACGTGGACAGCTATGAGCTGGCGCAGCTTCGCGCGCAGATCGGCAGAATCGCCGCCAAATCAGGCGTCCCCGTCAACCCCAAGCACGTCCAGGTGCCTGATCCTTAGTAATTTGTCTCATTATTGGTGCTCTAAGATAGAGAAGGTGGCACATCCAAGCAATGCCCAAAAACCCTGGGCACACTGCTCATTACTCTTACATCACCCGAAGGCCCCGAGGGTCCAGAGTCACTCTGGACAGGTACAGAGTGAATCTGCAGGTCACATCAGGTGACTGCAGGTGACTGAGCAGGTACACGGTGTACCTGCTGCATCGGGCATTGGTTTTGAAAAAAAAAATTGAAGCAACACATTTGGCATTGTTTTGGGCCCCCAGCAGTATTAGCATTGTCCAATTCAATATCCGGGATGGGTCCGGGGATTCTGGCAATGAAGGCAGAGCATTTTATTGTAATGCAAACTTCCTAAGGTTAAAGCCATGACAGGAAGGATCAGAGATGAAAAGTAATGTGGTGACCTGGCGCTTACAGGCGCTGGCGTTCCAGGAGCATCTGTTGGGCGGCGTGCCCTCCTCCGTGGACAGCGCCAATCTAGGCGCGGCAGAGGCAACGCCGCTCGACGCGCTCTCCCAGAGTTACTTCTCGGTCAGCGCAGGGAACGCCGCCTACCAGGAGTGGCCCCCCCTTGGGTGACTCACCCCTTGGATGACTCAACCATGAGAGGACCTTTGATGACTCGACTAAGGGAGGCCCCCCCTGTGTGGTCCCATCAAAGGGAGCTGCATGCAGACTGCAGGCGAGTTCCACGAATGAGGGGTCAGAGCTGCAAGGATGATAGATATCAAGAAATAGCCACAAAGATCCAGAAGCAGCAACCTTGGAAGACTTAAGAGCCTTTAGAAGACTTAAGACTCAGATGGCGTTGTGACACAAAGTATGATGATCGTGCATGCGGCCTCAGTTCAGATGTACTCTGCCGAACGCACCTTTGTTTTTGCAACAACTGCATTCTGTCCTGGAGGGACCATAGAAGCACCAAGAGTTCTGCTTGGCCACAAACTTTACGCTCAGGAAGTTGCGCAAGAGGTTCAAAAGACCAAGAGAGCTTGCACGCAGCTGCTTGCATGGCAAGGGCTGCGCGCACAGCTCATTTTTGGCGGCTCCATATTACAAGGATGCCCATAGGTGACATACATTGTCCAGACCGTGATCCCATTAGCAGACGGTTCTGAAACGCCATCGATATGCTGCACAACACAAGACAGATTGCCAGGCTCTCTCAGTTGTGCAAGACAGACAGAAGGACTGTGTGCCTCTTTGAGCATTCACTGTGCACACAGAGACTGCACACTCGAGTAAAGATGGAAGGGGATGCAATGTTGTGTGCTCCCTGATAGGATATTTCTCCACTGTCGATGCGCATGCATGTTTGCGGCAGCTGACGGGACCGCTGAGTCAGCGGGGTCCAGTCAGTTCCCTGCCAGCTGGCATCGCTGTGAGGCCCCCCAGGCACTGCGTTTGCAAGGGGCTGCGCACTCTACCCTAATCAGGGTTTCAAGTGCATGCAAGAAGGAAGGCTTCAGAAGAGAATGCCTCCGCTGTTGAGGCATGCCTGATAACAACTTCGGCTATGGGTTCTTAGTAGTATGAAAAGCCCGGCTACAAAAGCGAGCTTTTAGCAGCAGTTGGGGGCAGATTTCGCCCTGGGAATTGGGGAAAAAGGTGATATGAAGAGACAAGGGATTGATGGTATCAGAAACCCCATGGATGGACTGTTTGGCCCCTACATTATGCTCTGGGAATTGGTGAAAACAACGCTTTACAAGAGGAATAGGGGTTGCTGGTATTTAGTTCTCCATTGGTGGACTCTGTGGCCCTTAGAAGAAGGACCTCATGAATGGGCCTAGCGCGGATGCAGCAGACTTGAAAATATAAGGCGTTCTGTATACTGAGACACAAATGCAGTGCAGAGACAATCAGGAAGTGAGAAAACGCTTTGTGACTCTGTGTGCTGCCCCATCTCTCTGCACCAGGCGGCAGAGGCAATTTCCATAGCATTCTGTGTGTTGGCTGCAGACCGCTTGTGATTTCTCGGCTTGCAATCAAAGTTTGTGACAGCTTTCGGGTCCTAACAATGGGACGTCCACACCACACAACGCTGCAGTCTAAAAAGCATGTATATGGATGGTTGATTCCAGAAGAGTTATCTGACCTGGATGATTTTGGTGTTGAGGCTGTTACCACCATATTATGTGTGACGTCCGAATATGGCATTGAGCCTGCACACCACAAAATCACCCTGAATGATCTGCTTGTATAGGAGCTCTAGGTTCTCAGTATTGCTTTCTGGGTGGTTCATATCAATATATTGTATATACTGTACTGCAAGTCTATCTAGACATCTGTCGGTACTTTCATCACTGATGGCTGCCGGTTGTAATTAGTCCATTTGCTGACCCATGGTAGGCAATGCAAGCATGCAAGTACCTTTTTTTGCGCTGTGAAATGTAAATTAACAAAAAGGTTTCACTCCTGCTCCAACAATGGCTTGGGGTGCAGTTGCAATGTGTCTCGCAAGTCCGGCCCTTGAAATGCACATGACCAGACTGGTCTATTTTTAGCTGATCTCTAGAAATCTAACGTGCGCCAGACATGCACATGTCAGGTTTCCTCACCTGGAATCACGCTCAGATTCAGTGCACGGTAAAAAGGACTGTGCACATCTAGAGCATGTTTGGGCTGTTGAGCATCCTTTGGCCTCCACTGCTCAATGCATGGGCTACTCAATAGGAAAGCAAACCGATGAAGTTTCGTCTGTGAAGCAAAATCCATGCTCACACAAGGCAGAAAATCTGCATAGCTGATCAGCAACTGTTGCAACTCTTACATTGACTTTCCAGCGTTTGAAGGGGCATCTAACTTGAGACTCAAGTTGAGTCACTCAACCAGCTTTATTAGAGAAAGAGGTCTGCCGACATCAAGGCAGGCTTTAAGATACAAAATTGGCAATCAAGAATGGCAATCAAAAAGTAATTTGCTCTCATTGTATTTGCTCATCATGATGTCACTGACAGGCTGTCAAAAGATGTACAAGCAAGCCGTGACCACTTGATCCATTCAGCAATCTCGCAGCAAAAAGTCACAGGATTGGCACAACAGTGCGTGGATAAGAAGATATCAAACGGAGAGTTTCCAGCACACAGACCTTTGCCTGACCCCTGCAGGGGTTTACTATACATTCGTTCCCCAGCAGCCTCTGAGCACATGGAGGAAAACTTCAAAAAAACGGGCAGAATGTCCAAAAATGAAAACAGCTGAGCAGGTACAGCTCCTTCAAATCAATTGCGGACACCAGCAAAAGGATTCAGATCCAAGCAAATAAGTATCATGATGACACAGCTGTATTCAAAGTTCGACAGCCTGATAAATCCCCTGATAATTTCCAGAGCCACTGACACTCACATTCATCCTTCCAGCAAATTAATGGGCAATACGCTGATCTGAACGTGTATGTCAGCATTTCAAGTCCTTGCATTTTTCATCCCAAATATAATTGCCCCCACTCAAACTCAAACGTCACACAGGTGACTCCTTCAGAAAGACCCGGGAAAAGCCGAAGTAATTCCTCTGCCGTGAAATCAACCGACCGCGCGCGCAGAATATCAAAGTGGCCAAGTTTGCAGTGCCCCACAATATTGCCACTGTGTCTGACCTGAAGATACCAAAGGGAATAAAGTACATTGCCGGGCTGTCTTGTAAGCAGCTGCCGGGACACAAGCATATTCCATATGCACGGTCAATTAGGAAGTCTCAGCAAAGGCATGCAAGCCCTGCGAGCGGATGTCTCTCCGATTGTGACACTGGCTCACATCTTATTGGGGTGCAAAAAAGAACAGAGAGACCTTCAACTTTATTTCTGTGCCCCTGGCGCTGTGCAGCCAACATCTGCCATGCACTGGTCTGACTGAGACCAGTGCTGCTTCTTCAAACACACAGATTCCAGTCTGCAGTGATGCCATGCATGGATGAGGCTCCACCACTGCTGCATCCGATGTCAGGTAGAGCCTCAGCCAGTGGGCTGCTGGGTGCAATGCAGGAAGAGGCACGGCCAGCAGCGAGGTCTGCAGTCATGTGGATGCGGTTTGCGCTGGCATGCTGGCATCTTTTGAGCTGAAGAAAGCTCGTCTCGAGCATTCTCAGAAATGCTGGGGTCCAGAGTCGTGGACTCAAGAGATGGGGTCGATCAGGAGCCAGTCCACCTCGCAGCTCTGTGAGAGCCTCATTTCCCTGTCCCTGCAATTGCATCATGTCGATCAGCAATGATGTCACATATATCATGTTTCCATGCACACCAGTGCTCAACGTAAAGAGGAGCAACCGAGCATCCAAAACAGCAGCCTTTCACCCAGCGACGGAATGTGCACTCACGTCCGAGCTCCGCCGTGCTGCTCTTTAAATGTGTCTCTTCGCCCACCCAGCTCCCATTGCTGCCCAAGAACCGATTGTCTTCGAAGCTTCAGCGCAGCCACTTCGATGGCATCCAAATCGAGCATCTGCCGTCGAGCCCACTCCTTGATGCGATCTTTCAGGGAATTGTTGGGCTTCACAATGATCCAATCCCTTATCGACGCTCCAGACAAAGGGCACACATCTTTGCCGACTGCGCAGAAGCACACTAAAGTTCAAGGTCTTGAGTCAAACAACCCTGCCATTCACCGTGTCCCCTCATGCTGGAGCAGGCATAGCTAGTGCTCTATCATAGATTGTCTGGTCACATGTGTGCAAAATTCGGTCGATATGCGTGCTCACCTGTTTTGAACCAGGTTTCGAGACTGGCGCGGTCCACCGTGAGTTTGTTGTCCCCAAAGATCAAGTCCACAGGCGCGAGAAGAAGGCTGCGAAATGTTTAAAGACAATTAAGGGTAAAGACTCAAATCAAATAACTATCAACACGTACATCTCCATTGTGTGCAATGCGGGTCATGACTTCCATGGAAGCTTCTGTCCGGGGTTTTGACTGGGGGCGAATTGAGTCGGTGATGAGCACAAACCTCTTCGACAGTGGACAGAAAAAGCTTGGATCTGCACTTATCCGAAGACCGATCTCGGGAATCAAGAACCCCGAGAACCTTTCCATCCGCTCAGAGCAGCGCATCCAAGTCTTCGGGCCTAGCAACCGCGATAAATTTCGATTCTAGTCCTCCTGATGCGACAACGCAAGGCCCAATACCCGATCCTAGCTCTCTTCGCGACAGACCAAATGAATATGCTGTCTGATTTATGTTTGGTCATCGTGTCCTTTGCCAGTGTCCAGGAGATAGGTGAGTGACCGAAGATCCGTGAAGTTGATCACGAAGTTGCGAAGTGTGTACCCGCCAGGCTGCCCGCTGGTGGGCAAGGCCATCAGCATCGTGGCTCCTGCTGCGACGATGAGCGCTGAAGGAGATGCCTCGGTCCGAGGAATGTTTGTCCCAATCACATTAAGAGGAAGATCTTGGAAATAGGAAGACGTGCATGCATGTCAAGTGGGCACATGCACAATTCCAGCAGGTAATGAAGTCACGTCACGGTGTATTGGCCCCGGCTGGCGGGGGGCGGTATATAATTACCGAGCATTGTCTGCAGACGCACCTGCAAGTTGCCTCTTGGCAGGAACATCGTTCAATAATAACAATAATTATTAGCATTGCGCAGTCACTGCACATGGGGTCTGTTGCTCATGATCATGTGAAGTGCCAGAGCATTGAGGTGCCAAATTGTCCTTAAGGCCGGCCTTATTACATTCCAATGGGAAACATCCAACTGGAACGCCTGATTGCATGCCATCAGGTCGACAGCGCACCACTCTGATCAGAACAATTCTCATCACTCGGCTAGCGCTGACATATCAAATGAATAAATATAAAGAAAGACCCAACCATCCAATTGGAAGTCTGACACCACTGAATATGTCACAGGAAGCAGGTCTATGGTAGACCTGCTTCCATGAGCAGTTCATCTGGACAAACTCCAATTTCCCGGACAGCTGAAACTTCAGCTTGCATCTCTGTTCCCCCATTAAGCTAGCTGCCATGGCATGCAGCTTCACCCACTGACAGGGTGATCCACAGACCAGGCACTAGCTACTAACATCGCAGACATGAGCAGGCATAAATAATGCTCTGAGATTTATTCTTGGCACGTCCACAGACCCTGAACTGGAGCATGCAAGCCAAAAGCAGACACGGGTGTTTATAGGAAAGCCCCACTCAGACAGAGAGGCCATTTTCACCATGTCCCATCTCAGGAATGGCTATCATTTGCACCAGCCGACAGGAAAATTAAAACTTGAATTCGAATTCAGTGTTGCTCTGCGCCATCACAGTGGAGAACACTGAGACAGCCATGTGAATATTCCCGGCCCTTTATAGAATATATTTATGACCTGCCTCACAGCTCCCACTGCGCATGAGCTGGGAGCAAACTCCTTTTCTGCGCTTATATACTCAAATCCAACCGCAAATAAATCGCAGCCCCAGCAGGGGCCAGATAACTCTGTATACTGCGCTTGCCCCATCTGAGCATTTGCATTTTGTATTTGAAATCTGTGCCACCACCCCGCTGCGTCTCCTGCCCGCCAGATCAGGCCTCCTCGTGAAATAAACCACAATCAGATTGCATGAATGCTAACGAGTGGCCCGACCTGCGGATAAGCCCGCTTGCTGGGCCACTAGTGCCTGATCTGACAGCTGACCTCTTGAGTCCCTCCCACAAGCGCACTTATGCATCATCTAGCATCATTAGCCGCCATAGGCACTGTCTCTCAAATATTCCTTTTACTGGCCGACTTACTTTAACAAGCTGTAGCAGTGGTGTTTTGCTTTGATGCGCCTTATATATGCCCCACAGAGAAGCTATTGCAAGTTTTGTTCTACCCAAGCTGTGTGCGCAAAAATCTGCCCGTCTTTAGCTCCGCCCAGAAAGCCTCGAGGTAAAATTCCATCACATGCAAGAACAAGTAGAACCCATGCACGACAATCTGTTGCATAAATAGCTGCCAATAAAAGATCAGGCTGGAATAACGGGTGAGTGCAATTGCAAATGGCTGAGGGAGTGCACGACAAATCTCACTTGGGCCCATCCCGTTCCGATCTGCAAATGGTACTTTTGGAGTCCTGAAACTGCAGGCAGGGTTCGACTCCAGATAACAGGCACACAATGTAGTTCTTTTCCGGGTGCTCTGGAAAAGACTAGTAAGAGCACTGAGTTCTACATCCCCTGGCAGGCCGATAGGACTCCTGCAAATCCTCTCACGATCAGACAGCTCTAGGAACTCCCCCAGAGACACACCCTCACAAAAGAAGCTATCAGGAGGCCTGTAGCAACCTATTTTTTACCCCTGAGACCTCTGAAGCCGCTACGAAAAGCAGCAGCAGAGATCGGGTGAAGTGCACCTGTCACAGCCCGAATCTGTGGACCGAGCATAGCCCGGACGATACTGCAGACACCCTCTGCATGAAAGCGTCTGCATGTTTACTCCTTTCTCAATCATTGATCCTCGCAGAATAGCTGATCTTTAACTGTCCTGGTCTGAGCACATCACTGCTTCCAAAGATCATGTATCACAGACTGCAGCAGACACTCCTCTTGTCATCCGGGCTGGCTGCAGATGCTGTTTCATCGTGACATGAGCCGCGGCTGATTTCGCATCATCTGTTTTGCACTGCATGTGCAGACCAGGGCCCCTCACTGCTGCAGCTCAAGCAAATGGAAGCAGCGTGGAGGGCGCGGCGGTGATCAAGCAGTCACCGGTACTGGCCGCCGCGCGGCTGCTGCTGGCGGCTGCCCGGGAAGCCTGCCCGCTGAGCAGGCCCCCCAGGGCCCCCCTGCGGCTGCTGCGGCTGCGGGAAGCTGCCGGCCCGGCTGGCCGCCAGCATCTGCGCGGCGGCCGCGGCCGCCGCCGCGGCGTCTGCATCCAGCTGGCCGCTGTGCGCTTCGGCCAGCGCAGCGGCCGCGCTAGCGCTGCCGCTACTGCCGAGGGAGCTGAGGCTGTGCTGCTGCGGCAGATGAGTTATCGCCGTTGGCGCGGCCAGGGCCGGCTGCTGCCCCGGCGCCGGCGGCTGCCACCCGCTGCCGGCCGGGCTGGCGCCAAGATAGGCTCCGCCATAGGGAACGCCGCCGCCGGCCGCCACTAGGCTCGTGGGGATTCCGCCGTCCTGTCCGATGGCGCCGCCGCTGCCGGGCATCATGGAATACCCTAGCTGCTCGTAGCTTAGCGCCCCCTGGGGGTCCATGTAGCGCAGTGTCTCCGCGTCCAGCCCCAGGTGCCCCCCGGCTCCCAGCTGACCTGCACCCAATCAGAATGACTTTTCAGAGGAAAAGACTTGCAGATATCGAAGCAGTGCGAGCACCAGGAGATGAAAGGAAGGGCTGCCTCGCAAGTGGACGTGAGCAGCAACGAAACAATGTTCCGTTTTGAGCTGACCATTCATCTTGATGCATTATCTAACAGTGTCAGTATGAGTACAGGAGTGCTCACAAGGATCCCACTAGAGTCAAGACGTGCTCCACAGACTGGTATATGATAGCTATGAGCGCATAAGAAGGTTTATATCAAGGTGAGCTGAGCTTCCTAGATGCTAAGTTTGAACAAGTGGTAGCCTGCCTAGGTCATGTGCAGAGTATGATCTGCAGAACACAAGCCCACTGGAACCTGCGAGACAGACATGGCACCAAGTGTGCAGATGACATGCAAGTTTAATCTGCTCATCATTCAAGATTCGAATTTGTGCGCTCACCTTGTGCCATCTGTCCGCCGACGCCAAACATGGCATCCATGGAGCTGTAGGCAACGCCCCCGGGCAGCATGTACTGCTGCTGCATCTCCCCGTAACCGCCCGTTACGGCACCGCCCATTCCCCCGTAAAGATACGGATTCCCCCCCGCGCCAGCCGCCGCGGCCCATCGCGCGTTCCCGACGCCGCCCACCTGACCCCCGATGTTCATCGCCGCCTGCATGCGCCGAGAGATGTGATTAGACGTGTGGAATTCCTCATGTGGATGGCCACAAAACTATCCAACGCAGCTGTCCGAGAAGGCTTGAGCAGTGCAATGGTGCAAGACAGCACATTATATAAGACTGGCAACGTTGATCTGTGCACTGCAGCAGAGATCAATGCTGCAGCACACGTGCACATAAGAGCAGACAAGAGTGCCTGCAGGCACTCTGAGTTCTGAATGAAGTGACCTGACGAAAACGAATCTGCCGATGCTGTCGGGCTTGTTAAGCACCTATCACATCCACTCTATGCCATCAGCAGCCCACGCTGACAATTCCTTGCTTCGTACAACATTCAAAACACTCGCCAAACACAATTAAGGTGCTCGTTTGACCGAGCCACGCCTGTCAGATGCACAGCCCTGCTATGCATGATGTGAGGGGGCGCCCCATCAAAACAGCGTGTGGCTCCTAAAGACCAGAGGAAAACAAGGTGCCTGTGAAGTGCTCATCGATTGCAGAAAAATAATGCAGAATGTCTTGGGAAAATGGATGGGGGCGGAAGGACCACGCCATCGGCACCACATGCTGGCAAAGCAGAAGACAATCTTTGAGAACTCTCTTGCAGTGAACATGCTGACCAAACACAACCAAGGTGCCTGTGGGGGGCTCAGATAGAGGATCCAAATTACCTCCAAGAAGATGCAAGGAACATAAGAAAGGGAAGGCGCACCATGGGCACGCTGAGGGCGGCCATGCCACCGGCGTTCGGGCCGCCGCCTCCGCCGCCATATCCACCTCTGGCAGTGCCCATCCATCGCATTCCTCCCCTCTCAGCCGGCCCATGCCCCCTGCCTCCAATCCCTGAGGGACCCACCTGCAATGCCAAGCCCCAGCGCGTCAGCAGACCATGAACACCTCTAGCAGGAAGTAACACAATATGTGACGGGAAAAAGTATCAAGCCATGCAATTGAGGTTATCCAGCAGATCCTGACGTGCTCCACCGGTCCAAAACAAGAAGTTGGGTGCACCCATGCACACCCAGATTCCATGCATTGTAAGATGCTGTAATAGGTAACCCCACCTAGAGTCATCTGGTTACTAAAGGCCAGAGAATAACACAAGAGGAATGCATTGATCAAATCATGCATGAAAAACACCCCGACAAGGCTACTTTTGACGCCCCAGCTACAAACCCCAACCACAAGCCCCACTAATTCCCCAACAACTACATCCAAGCCCCCACGATGGGCCGCCAAGCCCTTTATTGCCCCTGCAGGCTAATTACGCCCCCTAAAACCCCTGCGCAAATGCGCTCCTGCGACCTCATGATGGACTGACTAGCACCAGCAACTAATTCCAGCCATGCCTCCCAGCCAGGAAATCCCCAAACCCCTCGCATGTGCCCCCGAGGCCGTGATAGGCTTGCAAACCTCTAACAAAAGGCCATGCACGCTTCATTTCACCCACCCACAACCTGCGAGCATGTGCCAGCACCTGCGAGGTCATGATGGACTGGCGCTGGTAGTGCTCCTGGCGGTCGTGGGTGATCGAGATGGATTCTATCCGGTACCCATTTATCTCCCGGTCGCTCTGCGCCGCCGCCTTCTCCGCTGCCTGCGATATTCGAATTCAAAACCAAGTGAGGTCAAGCTGATACTGCAGCGAATTGTTCAACAGTGTTCCCTGCCAGCTGATGACCCAACAACAAGTGGATTGCCATCTTGTCAGCAACTGGCTGCAACATTGAATCCAGATTCAAGGGTCACGGACATTTTGACATTGTTCACTGCCAAAATCAATCCACAGCCACACAGCAATATTGCCTTCTTGGCTGTCTGCAAGCGGGGCAGCCTTCTGACAGCGCTGCAAAAAATGTTCATCCAGTGGCACATTGAGGCATGCATGCAAGCTGCATGAGAGACTACATTATAAGCACACTTGGCCATAGCAAGCCTTGCATACACGGAAATGTGGCTTGAGGCAGCCAGGCATTGGGGGTTTTAGAGGGACGGAGGAATTGGGGAGAAAGTCACACCTGCTGCGTTGCGAACGTCACAAAGCAGAAGTTCTTGCGGCGGTTCAGGTACTTGTCCTTGGGGAAGTACACGTCAACAACCTGCCAGCATGCAAACCACTCTTACCATGGCCGTCTTTCTATTGCCAGGACCCTCAGGTGCCAGCCTGATCTGCTAAACATGACCTGAGGCACCTGACAGGAGTTGCAAAGGCAAGGAGATGCAGCAGTATCACAGAGGTTAGAACACCACACTACGCACATTGTATCAAGGTCAGGCCCAAAAATGACCCAAAAGTAGGTGGCACATAATGCAATAAAGCACAAATGCACAACGTTTGCAATCTCGGAAATAGGTGCTAGGAAAGCTGAACTGCGGTCCAGATGGTAAATAAGGCCGGGTCCCTCAACAGCACATGGAAGCATCACAGCACACTGGAAGCCAGATATCCCCGCATGCGATGCACAGGCACATGACATGCATGCTGGCACAATGGCCGCTTACAGCAAATTATTCATCTGCATGCTCTCTTTTGCTAAGCAAAGACCCTGCCTTGTATACCAGCACAACAATGCAGATGCATGCAGGCACACACATGTGGCAGCTGCCGCGCACCTGCCCCCACTGCGTGAAGTGGTTGCGGACCATGGTCTCTGAGACGGCTGTGGGGATGCCCCCCACATAAATGCGGGGGCCGCTCCCCCGGTTGGCGGCTGCGGTGGGATCCCCCCCTACCGCCGGTCCCCCCATGCCCCCTTCTGCCCCTGCCATGCCTGCGCAAGCAACAGGCAACGAATTATTTGTCATCGTTGTTTTTGCATGCATGGATGTCTGCCTGACCCCATCTGGCGCTGACGATAGATTTCGTGCTCATTTTGCTTTGCTGCACTTGCTCTAGCCAGCCCTTTGTGCAACCCAGTAACATGCCTGGCTCAGGCATTGTCATGAGAGATCCTGCTGGGACTCTTGAATGAGCTCATGCTTAGTGGAAACTGTCAGGCCACTAGGTCCGGGCAGCAGATGCAAATGCAGTACATCAAGAGCCCTGCATGAGGCGCAAGTGGCGGTTGCATGCAGCCTCTCTAGAGCTCCCACATGCCCAAAGCAGTCAAGGCCTGCATGTCCCAGTAGGACTAAAGATGGATCCTGCTGGGCGCGAGCTGCAGATGACACCATGCATGCAACACTTGCTCCCCTGGCAATCCAGGATGCATGCTGTTGCTCCTGCCGCGTGGATCCTGGACAGCGCTGCGCGGTACACTATGACATCAAGCATGCACAGAGCTTTCTCTGCATGAGAATGACTGAGGGATTACAAAGGGGTGACTCTCACCAGCTGCGGAGGGCGGCGCCATGGGAGCCTGCTGCACGCGGCCTTGCTGCAAGTAAAGCAGGGGTAGCTCCGGGCGGGGGCCGGCAACATTCACTCGCACCGTCTTGCCTGCAATTATGTGCTCTGTGCCTGCCGCCAGCTGCGCAAACACCCCACACCCAACCCCCTGAGTGTGCAATCTTACCTTACCTCCCCTGCAGCGCGTAGGCTGCCTTTTGGTACTGATGCCTAGGAGCATGAAGCTGTGTGCAGAACAGCCTAGAATAGAGAACCTAGGTAAACAGACTGATCGGAGGCTGAGTGAGACACATACTGAGGTGGCAGCCGGTAGTAGAGCGCTGTGGTCGAGTGTTGCGCGAGCCAGCCTCAGTTGCGCGTCAGAGAGGTCTTGTGCAAACTGATCGGAGCCTGACCAGAGCCTAGGTTCACCCAGATGGGTGGGCGGATCGGAGGACATCTTCAACGCAAGCCACACTGCAGTTGAAGCGCAGGCGAAGCATGCGTCAAAAACTGACGCCTCCAGGAAGGATCATCACCAAAGATGTGCACTAAGGGGAGGCCCAACTAGAAGCCCCCAAGGCTGAAGTCTGAAGGCTAGCCTGAAGTCTAGCTAGGTAGGACCGAAAGACATGCATGGCTGACGCCAGAGACAGCCTTCTGGACCAGGCTTGGGGCAAGCTTGAGCCTGAAGGCTGCTTCTAAAGCGCAGTGAGGATCACTGCAGGTGTCAAGGCAGAGCAAGCAAAGCAGCGGGAGTGGGCGTGAGCCATACTGTGCGTTGCAGTCCTTCCTCATTTTCAAACGTTGCAAAGCCAAAATTCTTCCGAGCACCGTTGCTGCACGCACCGCATGACAAAAAACAATTCAGTCCCTTATAGACGTTCGCAAGCACGGGGATGCCTTGATGGCCGTAAGACAGATGAGTCAATGCAAGATGCCCGGGGCTTCGCTAGAAGCAAAGGTTTCTGACAGGACAGTCATTGATGAAATTGGGTGATGCACACTTTGCAGCCCAGCAAGTCGGAAGGCGTACTGTCTATCGCGCGGCAGGTAGATGTCCAGAATATTGCCAAACTGTCCAAAGTACTCCGTAAGCTGGCTCTCAAGCAAACCTGAGTCAGGCGCACGGGCACAGGATTCGGATCAGGCTAAGAGCCGGCAGGGCAGGTCGGGGTTTTCAGGAGGGAAGATGCAACTCCTGCACTAAGCCCGCTCATGCATTCATCAATAGGGAGTGCATTTGAAATTCGCCAGGGGTCGCAAATGTAGTCACTCGCCTGGACAATGCACCCACAGCCGATACTTGCCCACGTCTTCTCTAGGTTGGCTTGCAGCTTTCATTCAACTAGCACAGACACGAACATCGACAGCCTGCCATTAACAAGCGGCAAACATCACCACCTAGCAAGGGAACTAATTCGAATCAATGAAAAAGAAAGTTCTTGCTGGATTGTTTATTTATCCTCTGCAGACCTCGTGAACACTTGCCGCGTGAACAGAAAGTGTCTGAAGCGGGGTTCCCTCGGTTTCGGTTTCGGGCGCACCTAGCTGCTTTCTCGGATTGTCAGTGTTGCATTATAGATCGTTCCATGTCATATGATGTTCCTCCTCCGCCACCATGCGCGTCTTGATCAATCACGACAACCATTAAAACAACCTTGCAGAGTTGTGGGTCCCACAAGGACAGTCCAAGCGTATTGTGAATAGCTTGCAGGGTCATTTTATAAGTTTACTGAAGGGGAGTGCTGAGACAGTGAACGAATTCTTGCATACTGATGCTGATCTGTCCAAACTGACTCGTCTAGCCTCTGGTGCGTTCATGTGCTGCAGCCCACCACTTTGGGGCTACTCACCTTGACACTCCGATCTGCAACTGCTGCTCTTTGCCTGCCTTCCTGTCTGTAACAACGAATGCCTTGCTGCATGCGCTTGCGCAAGTGCGTGGGACGAGTCAGGCATAGTCAACTATCCGTCATTCCACCGCCAATGGTTGTGTCTTCTCTGTCGTGTATGTTTTGCAGCTGCTTTGATCTGTAACAGGATTCCTCGACTGGGATCCATGCATGTAGTCCCCACTGTCGCTCCTACCTAAAACCTTATAATTATACCCACCAATTTCCAGACACTGACCGTGACTCATTTTCACACACGTGCGATCGCGAACCGGATGAAGAACTTTTACCCCGCTTCTGAGCTCCACCGAAAAAAACATAGTAACAAACAGTGAGTCAGTGCAAGGCAAGTTACAGGAAGGCAGGCACACGGCAGTACCTGCGCGTGGGAGTAGAAGGATGGGTAGCCTCAAGAGGTGATATGAAGCACAATACTGCAGCACTCCGACCCCGGTGCTGGTGTGCAGATGAGAAGGTGAAGCTGTGTGCAACAGCAGGGAGCACAGCATCCCATCTCCAAACGTTGATGTCTGCCACGATGCCTTCTGTCCACCTCAGGTCCTGAACTTCAGGAACATCTAGCATTCCTTTTGTAAAGTTGCAAAGGAGAGTCTTCCTTGTAAAATTGTTTTGAGAGCAAAAGTGACCATCGAACAGCAGCTGTGCTCCAAAGTCAAAGAAGGACTGGCTACCCTTGATGAAGACAAAGAGTTGTCTGAAAAGCACTGAGCATATCTTCTTTCACGACACACAACCAGTGGATGTCTAGTTGGTGATCTGACGACAATAATGGAACATGGGGTGGACCTACTCTGTTGCCTCGATCTCAAGAGACATGCTGCCGGTGATCAAAATCGGCAGAAGCCTGTCAAGACGGGCCCCACAGAGACTGCAGCTGTGTCCATTCACTTCAAGTAATGGTGAGTCTCGAAATGTGCCGGTTGCGTGTCAAGCACAATTCGTTCCGTGGTATATCTATTATGGTTCTCCCCGTTGCCTAGTGTAGCATTATGGCATTATCGGCTCCAAAGTTTCGAGCTGTTGCGGCATCGCTGATCTGGCATGCTCGTTGTTGTGACCCATTGTGCAAGGCGAGTGCAACAGGTGGTAGGATATGTGGCAGCCAGTACCTCCAGCTTCTAAGGATCATTTGCCTCTCTCTGGCAGCAACGAGCGAGGAGGTCCCTGTTCCTTGTTCTCGTTAGTAATCGCTGAGTAATGGATTGAGAGATCGCTGCCTAGACAGGCTCAGCGGGGGGGAACGCTGCAGTTGAATTTCAGTGACAGCCTGGGCAATGCACAGGACAAGGTAAGCAGTGCAGCTTGGACACGGAGCAGGCAGCCGACCGCCAGACCGCATGAACAGGAGCAGCTCAGCCGCAGCGCCAGCCTGCAGGAGGAGCGTGTGAGCCGCGAGATGGTGTGGAGACCCTGCAGAAGGGCACTACTGGCAGCAGCAGTCTTAGCCTTACATGCGTCACTTGTGCTTGAAGTAACAGCAGAAAAACAGTTTGAGCCTGCTGTGAGGCTAGGAGAGGAGGTAACGACATCCACTCACAGCATACAACATCTTAAGATATACTTTCCTGGCGGGGATCACTTTGCTCCTCGCACCCTTCTGTTTCTGTGCACAGTATCACCAAAAATGCTATCATTACTTTGTTGGGACGGCAACTCGTCTGTATAGATGCTGGCACTGGCAGAAGAGAGGTGTTTGTAGGTGGTATATTAGTCACCAACCCAATGTGCAAGTCATTGTTGACGCCCGGGGTGGCACTCGTGGTGCGTTGTGGATGTTCGTGGCAGCAGCCAGTGCCGTTTTGTACCTCTCGAAGCTTCGGGGAGCACAACGCGAGATCCATGCCCAGCATTATCGCGGGAGCCGGCTCCGCCGCGACTTTTCGAACCCAAGGCCTTTGGTGCCAGGACCTGGGCTTCGCGGGACTCGGAGGGCAAATTTGCCCAGTAGCTGTTCCCTTGGGCTTTTTTGGGCCTTCTGATACGACGGGCGTGTCCGACACCGGGCTGCAGCGTTCTGTTGGGAGAGGAGCCAGGTCCCATTCCCGCTCTGGGATTGACACCTGTGTGACAGTATTATTTTTCACAAAGCCTCCAACATGCTGCCTCTGATCTGCAGGGACGACAAAGAGACGATTTTAGCAGGAGAATACCCATTAGGAGATTGCAACAGGTGAGCAGCCCCTATATGCTGGAAGCAGACTTTCTGCAAACAGCTGTCCAATAAGACAGGGTGCTCACACGCATTCTGCCCGGCTTTCTGACGTATATAGAGGCAAGAATTGTGCTGCAACAGTTCAATGTAATTGAACCCTGCATAAGGATCCAGACAAACAGACTTACTGGAACAGGATCGTGGGAAGCATTCTCACAGAAGTGGGTCTAAGCAGGGCTGCATTCCATGCAGGCTTCGTCGGACGTGACACAGGTACAGACACGAGCAAAGAACACTATTGATGGACAGCTCAATTTCCCAGACCCCTCTACAGGGCCAAAGCCAGAGGTCCTCGTGCAGCAATTCACCTCCAAGGTTGCGGTGAGCCCTCTTCCCTGCTCTAGTTTCCTTCTGGTATCTCTTTCCTCTTGCCAGTGCATCTATTGTTGCCCCGCCAACTCCATACACGCCTGCTGCAAGCTGCATGGCACATCAGCCCTAATCAAGAACTGCCTGCTGACATGGCATCCTGTACCCTCGCACGCTCCCTTCCAGGCATGCTCAACAGTGGGTGCTGTGCCTGCGCCGATTGAACGTGCGGATCTGCACATCACCTATCAGATAGGAAAGGCAGTATGGTCCCCTAATTTGAGGTGCTGACTCGCTGTGTGCATGCGTGCAGCAAGCGGTGCCGACAGTGGGGCCCAAGGTGGTGAACCTGACAAACGCAATCTACCAGAACCTGGACTTGGCGCCCGTAATGAACCGGCTGGTGTCGCTGGCCCAGAGCAACATCGTGGGGGCGTTCCCAGGGCAGAACCCTTACGGCTTCCAGGCCGACCCCAACACCTTCTGCCTCTTCGCCGTGCCCAAAGCCGGCGCCGCCGCGGCCGACCCGGCATCCCAGCTCAACTCCTGGCTTGCCAAGAACCCCCTGGACAGCCTGGGCAGCAGCCTGCAGCAGAGCGGGCTGCCCGGCCAGAACGGCCGGCTGCCCACGCTGCCCGACGGCAACTCGCTGACGAGCTGGGCCGCGAAGCAGCCGATAACTCCCCCGGACTCAGGGGTGATTGGGCTGCAGAAGGACGGGAAGACCTACGCATGCACGCCCTACCAGCCCTTCGGCGGCGGTATATCTCCCCTGGCCTATGCCGCGTCAGCGCAATCACCCCTGCCCGCCGCGCTGCCCGACACCAGCCCGCTGTTCCCCTCCGATGGCTCCGCGCCGATCCGGGCGTCGGCCGCCGCGGCCGGGGCTGAGCCGGCGCCGGCAGCCGCTCCCGGGGCGCTCCTGTCTCCGGAGGAATTCACCAAGCAGTACCTCAACACTGATGGTACCCCCAAGATGCCAGCTAGCAGCAGCAGCGCCGCGGCCGCGTCGGCTCCCTCCACCGCCGCTGACATCTTCGCTTCCTTCGCAGATGAGGCCTTCTACGGGCAGGCCCCCGCGCCCGGCGGCTACGGCAGCTCAGGTGCGGCGCAAATCGCAGCGTATATGCAGAGAATTTACCTTTCAGTGCACATGTGCAACCTTTAGTAGACTGGAGATTGCTGATGTGCGCATTTCCTGTTGCTGCAATCATATCAGGAGAGCTACAGCCAAGGAGCACCATGTTCATGTCACCTGCTGCTTGCCTGGATAAGTGTGGCAACAACTGCAAGGCTGTTTCAGTGCAGCTGACAACAAAGTTGCTGCGAATGTTTAATACTTTGAGATGCTAGATGATTTGAGCTGACTGGGTAGTGACAAGGCGGAGTGATGCTGTGCGCAGGAGTCAAGCGGCCGCCCATCGCCTACTACAACGCAGCCACAGGTGGAGTTGTCGTCACCCCTCCAAAGTCCCTCTTCACCAGCTTCAGCAAGTCCCTCGACAAGGTCATGCAGGTGCGGACCCCCCTCTGCTCCTGTCATCATGTGTCACCGTCATTCGTGCTTTGCCACCGGCTTCAGTGAACCCAGAAATAAATTAAGATTGCATAGTCTTGTGACAGTGTAGCGCGTAGATGTGACAATCTGGACTTTGCTAGCAAGGGGTGTCCAGTCTGTCTGTTCTAAGGGCTGAGCAAGATGCTGGGAGAAGGCATGGCATGCTCAGGGATGACCTGACCGGGAGCAGCCTCTGCAGGGTCATTCATTAGTAAAGATAGGGATTCTATTACAGATGAGTCCTGGACACTGTAGCGTGCTGGCATGCCAATACCAGGGAGATGATGACCAAGAAAATGGGTGCATGCTCATGAGATGCAGTCTTGCATGGACATATAATATTTGAGCAGCGCACAGAGTACTGTCAGAGGACCCTTAACTCTGATCACCCTGTCCTTTGCTGCGCGCAGGGGTCGTCGGGAAACCCCTTCTTCGACTGCGTGACCATGAACTCGGGGCTGCCCCCCTTCAAGAGCTTCGTGCAAGCGAATGGAAACAACGCTCAGACACTGGCCAACCACTTTGTCTCATACCTCAAGGGGGATCTGAGCACTCAGGACGGCGGCCTGGCCGACAAAATCACATTCGAAAACCCGTTCGACCCCGACTCGAAGCCCATCAACCTCAAGTTCAACGCCGAGCGGCCCTACTTCAATCTCCCTCAGGTTTGTTGCACCCCAGGGGTCTCTAAGATACAGTTTGGCTCTGTTAGGCCGACCAGAGAATTTGAGTGGTGAGCATGTGGGGTGTCTGCATGACGGTATGATCAGCGCTCAGCAGCAGGATTGTGTTACAAGTGCAATTTAGGACCTGAGCCGAAGGAAATACATGCACTGAAGTTGTCTGTCTGTAGCTCCTCCTCCCTGCATAGAATGAAATTTCTTTTTTTGAAGTGCGTTGCATCAGCTTATTGCCTGCGCGTGTGTGATTGGAGATCAATCATCTTGGTGGGGCAGACACCACGCTCTCAGCCGTTCCAAAATCCTGCAATGATGTGAAATCGCGCACTGCTCTCAGCCTGTCTCAAACCTGCAACGATGCAAGTCTCACCGCGAACTTATTGCTGTGCGCGAGCAATTTTGGGAAACTTGGAGAATTTCCTGTCATGTTGCCAGCGTGGCAGCACATCAGCAGCAGGTACCTCTGGCACGCCACACTATGCTGTCAGCCTGTCTAAAAACCCCAACACATCAAAACTAAATTTGAATATCTCTGTGCGCGCAGGGCGGCTTGCCATTCTTGGCGCAGCCGCAGCAGGGAGCAGCGGGCCTCCCTGCCAACCTCCAGCAGGGGGGACCGCCACTGCTGCCACCCAACGCGCTGCCACAGCCAGGTTAGTCATCCTTTACTAACCATATGACAAATGTTTGCATCGGTGTCTGCAAGTTGCGGCGGGTGAAGCAGGAAACACCATGTCCTGCCGCATCCAGGTCGGCATATGTTGGGACAAATTCATCCAGCCACTCTGCCTTGTCTGAGCTCATGATTTAGGACCTGCCGACATCTTGGTAGGTGTCTCTTTCGTAGGGAAAGGTGAAAACGGGTTCCTGCACACTCAAGTGACACTTCTTTTCCAGCCTAACGTAGTGGCAACAGGCTTAACATGACCTAGACAAACTACCAGCAAGGCATACAATCTTCCTGAGAACAATTTGGCAATGCACATTGTCTGCTCCTGCCAGAAGGAACACTGCATGTGAAGAAACAGGTTATAACCGCATTTGTTCTTGTGATTGCAGGCGTGGCCGCGGCGGGGGGACTGGCGGCCCCTGTGGACACCTCGAATACCCCCAGCTTCACCTCGGTGGTCTTCGACGGCTACCTCTCCGACTGCACGGTGCGCACTCTCGCAACCGGTACATTTCATTTTATTTTTTTGTGAAGGGACCCTCTGGATCCCAGGGTATTAACGGCGAATCTCAACCTTCGCACCGCGGTGTACAACCAATGCATGCAAGAATGTCCTTATGCACTCACCTGCAGGGCTGCTGTGCCCTTGCATGTGGCCTGTTTTGACGAGGGAGCAGGACACATTAAATAATATTTGATATCCACAGAGATCTGTCATGAAAAGTTACACATTTGTCCTCAACCTTGACCCTCAACAATGTGCGTGCGAGCGCTGAGGCTTGCTTTGCGCTGCGCGCTCTGTGCATGCAATCACCCAGCGGCGACGATATGACTGAAGGATGACCACTGTTTCCCGCAATCAGTTGGTTGTGATCGGATGACTAGAGGATGACCAATGTCATGCGTGCCATCAGGTGATCATCGGCTCGTACCCGCACGGCGACGGCACTTTTGACAAGGCGAACGACTTCCAGTCGGTGGTCGTGGACGGTGCCTGGTCCATGGCACTCGCGACCGCCAAGCTGCACGCAGGCCAGGTCGCCTACATCGTGCCCGCCGCCAAGGGTGAGTGCAAATAACATCTGTTATTTTAGAAGACTTGTGCTGGCATAGGACGGTTAGTGATTTTCATGGTGCTCACAGCCACACTGCTTTGTCTCAATTGCTGAAAAGCAGGGAGATCAAGAGCCAAGCAGGAATCAACATGCAGAAGCCTGGCTTCACCTGAGCGCAACCTGAGTAGCTTGGCAGCCTACGAATAAAAATGTAGGCCAAAAAAGGGATGCAATACTAAGCACTTGAAGCGATGCGCTTTTCGGCCGCGCAGGCAACTTCTATCTAGTGCTGCACCGCACACAAGGCTAGAAAGCATGCAAAAAAAGAAGAAAAAGTGTCACAAGAAGGGTTTGAACCGACGCTCTGTGGGGCCGCGCAGGCAACGGCTACCCGGCGCTGGACGGCGCGAACAACCGCCCCGGCTTCTGCTACGACACGGCGCTGCTGCTGCCCGAATTCAACCCCATGGCCGTGCCCCTGCCCGAAGCCAGCTGGAACGGCGCCGGCGGCCTCGTCGCCTCCCCTCTCTCCACCGTCCTCGTCTTCGCTGCGTCCTCCGGTGAGCTGACCTTTTGCAGATCAGCTCAGCTCTTACCCTGTAGGATCGTGGCCTTCTTCTGTTATTGCATGCCGTCAAAAGAGGTATGCAGAAGATGGTGTCATAGGGTAACTTGAACTAAATCTCTTGCATGGGGAGGATGCGGCATGTTTGGTAATTCAGAACCTTGATCATCTTCTCAGCAGGCCTTTTGTGGCACGGGTGCCATGCTTCAACATGCTGAAAATGAGCAATCAACTGAGAGTGCATCCTCTGTTCTGCACAGGCCTGACCAAGGCGCAGCTGCAGGCGGCGTTCGGCATTGACGCGGCGATTGACATCTCGACATTCAACGCCCTCGCAGACGCGCTTAATAAGGGCGCCTCCGGCTTCGGCCTCACCGTGCTCAAGGTGCTGTTCCCTCCTTTCTGTGTTCTTTCTCAGTTACAAAAGGTACAGGGTGTGAGCGGACTTCTTCCCCTTCTCACATCCTTCTCCATGGCACTGGGCTCAGGACACCCGCCTCCATTTGCTAGGTACTGTATGGCACGGCCAACAAAGGGTACGGTAAGCAGCAGCTTGTCTGCATACGAAACTTGCCCCGCCTTGCAGGAAAGGCACGCAACATGGTAGCACTGAGGACGCATGCCTCAAAATACTTACTATAAACTTGCATGGGGTAGAGCTAAACAGGCAGAGAATGATAGCAAACATGATCCGCTTGTGAGGGTTGCATGCGGAAGCCTGGCATGTGCTGACGTGGATCCTTGCAACATACAGGCGGACGTGAAGGTCCAGAACATGGTGACTCTGGGCGCTTCGGCCCTGAACAACAACTCGGCCGCCTACGCATCGTACGCCATCCTCGTCGACCAGGCCATCGGCCAGCAGGTGGGAAACCCTGGCAGTTATTTACCCTCAATTTTGGGATTTAATCAAGACATAACACTGCTTTGCTTGACACTTTGTGCCCGAGCACATGCCGCAGTCAGCTGCTGCATCAGTTGGTGCTCACCAGGGCTGGTGGGGAAAGTCGGTTGGTGTCAGGAGGCGCTGGAATGACCTATTAAGCTTCAATGGGACAGCTTTGGCTCGGCAATTCATGCCAATGCAGATGTAAAGGTGCTCTCATGGAAGTTCACAGGGTGCCAGAAGGGGAGTCAGTGTCAAAGACAGCATGTACATGCGTCAGCTGCCTATTTGAGACGGGCCAAAATTTTCTGTCTGGGAGGCTGTGACTGACAAAAGTGGGGTGTATTCTGCGCGCGCAGATCGTGCAGAGCGCAGCGGCCGCAGCGTCCAGTCAGCCCAGCGCGGCACAAGGGCGGCACCTGCTGCAGGCTTCCGCAGTCCCCGTCGACCTGTCAAAGGTCCGTAGCTTTTGCATGCTGAAAGGCAGAGTAGTAATTATGCAGAAAGTACGTGTATGCGCATAACTCTGTGTGTCCAGCAAATTGCTGCATGCGTGCCACGACCATCCAGAGGCCTCTTGTGTATCTCCGTGCTGTGAAGAGATGGTTACGAGTTGGTGATTGCCTATGATAATTCAAGTTGTTTGAAGCTCATCAGAGCTGTTCTAGTGCCAGATGTTCTGTAGCTTTTTCAATCAAAAGAAGAGAAGCATTTTTGAAATGTGGCTTGGTTGTGTGATCAGGCGAACAGCGTGGGCAGCCTTTTGCAGTTCACCATGGCATCTGCATCCTCCAACCCAGACCCCTCCGTGCGCAGCAGCCTCGCCCCAGGTGCGCCACTGGCACCCTTCCAATTTCGAATTTGAAATTTGATTGCCTCTTTGAAAGTGATTAGTCTTCCTTCAGGCTCATTAGCAAAGGCCCCCACGGGCAAGCCAGTGGTACAAGGTACAGGCTGATCTAACTTCACTAAGCTGTAAGATTAAGATGCCGGTTTCAAGTGTATATGTTGCTGGTGCAAAGCCATTCACATGCAAGTTGAATGACACTCGTCTGCTGAATTATAGTAGGGAGCTCCACACGACTGTCCAGCTGCCAAAATGGTGTCTGAGCACATGTGTGAGAGATTGAGAGGCTGAGAAGAAGCCTCTCAACAAGGAATGCGCGCATGTTATTAATTTTTTGACTAATATATGTCTGATGTTTTCGTGTTCGCCAGGCCTGACCTCAGACTTCCTTGCTGCGGCCACTGCCGCCACAGCAAACCTCAACTCTCTGGCGGATGCAGCCACCAGCGCTGCGGACGTCGAGAAGACATCCTACTACGCACAGGCAGTGGTGCGCGCCCCTTTCAATATTCTTGATTGATACTGAGCATCTCAAATTGAATTGCCTCGATTAAATCGTCCTTGCATGACTACAGCTGCTCAGTAGTCTTGCAGAACATTGCTTGCACCTTTTACAGTGAAGGTGCAGCTTTCACAAAAAGTGACTTTGGGCAGTTTCTATGTGATATTCACAACTGAAAAGAAGATGTGCCCCTAATTAAACAAGTGCATTGCCGTAATGCAACACAGTGCTCTGCTAACGTAGGGGCCAGATCGTTGCATTTGCTTGCTCTGCTTTGAGCACACACTTACGATTGAATAATTAGTATTTATAATGCACGAGTGTTGAAGTACATTAGAGTCCAGAGGAATACCATTATTGCTGTTTCCTACCCATGATATCAGCGTCCTGGCCCCGGATGGCAGGGGCCAAAAAATTACTGAGCATGTGCCCACTGTTGATTGGGTCTTGGTTGGATCTGGCAAGACTAACAAGGGGTAGGATTTATGGCAGCACTTACCTGCAGCTTGTCTGCATACGCACCTTGCCTCCGGCAGGAAAAGCGTGTACTGTTAACCATAACAATCGCGAAAAGCATCTACCCCTGCTACCGCATCAACACTGCGCCTCTGGTGCAGTTGGCAGATCAGCTGTATTGGTTGTGGATGATGCTTTTTGCAGCCCGTTAATGCATCGACCTCTGATGTCAATATGTTGCCTCCCTTGCTGCAGTTGGCGGATCAGCTGCTGGCGCTGCGGACGGGAGCCATGAGCCCTCAGCAATTCGCGGCCGCCACGTCACCGGACGCACTCTCGGCAGCGCTCGCCAAGACGCAGCTGCCCGGCCGAGTAGCCGCTCCAGGTGTGCGACGCTGTTTGCAGAGTTGTTTTCTCTATTTTATTGTTTCTTTTGCCTAGGCAAGGTGCGTCTGCAGAAAGGCTGCAGGTAATGACTGCCAGATATCCCACCCCTTGATGGACCCTCCAGATCCAGTTCAGACCCCAAGCAACGGCGGGCACGGTGCTCAGTATATGTACAGATCCCCGCTGGCCGGATATTGGTATATGGTGTTGACACGTCAGCCTCTGATTCTTTGCCCACGTTGGCCTCTGCAATGGAGCATTGCTTTCATGATGATGCGGGCAGGTAGATAGCGCGTCTGCCTGATCCTGCAGTTTCTCAGCGATTGAGGTGGAATGGGCCTCTGCACATCCACATGTACATGTGTCAATGGAAGGTCTATAAATATCGAATTGAAGGCAGATTAGACAAAGTGTTGGAGGTGGATGCTCACAGATACTCATGTTGCCCAAACAGGCACCGGAGCGGCCGCGGCGCTCGGCTCGGCGCCGGCGGCCGGGGCCGGCGGCGCGGGCGGCAGTGGCGGCCTGTCTAGGACGGCGATCATCCTGATTGCAGTATTTGCGTCGCTGGCCGGAGTGGCCCTCTTTGGAATGGTCATCTTGGGGGTGGTGTGGCTGAACCGGAGGAACAGCGCCGATGACCTGGCGGAGCACGAGACATCCGTGGCCATGTCCGGCGACTCACGAGCGGTGAGTCACCGCCCAGTCACCCTTGCATTTTATCCCAGTTACAAGCTCGTGGGGTAAAACTCTTGGCTGTATGCATCCTTCATTGCTGCTCGCCGGGGCATCCCCCAATTTCAACCCTGTGTGTGTCAGAAATGTCTTTCGCCTCTAGTGAACATTTAGGGATTTTTGCACGCTAAGTCCAAAAAGCAGCCCAATGTAAAATGTCGCTTCTGGCATGATGAGTCTGCATTTCTTGGCCCCTACAAAGTTTGCTGATGGAAATTTATATTTGCTGTGCAGCTGTGGTGGCGGTCACCTCTTTGGGGCAGGGCCGACTCGGGATCGGCGCCCAGCGGTCAAACGCAGGCCGCCTCATCCTCAAAATACTGAGCCGCCGGGCCCCCGGAGTGCCCTTCGTTCCATACGCCGAGGAGGGGGCGCTCCCCCCGCCTGCCTCCACCAGCGGGGGAACCCGCTGCCCCCCCCGGGCCTGCATTTTCCATCTCGCTCGGAGCAGAAATGGCATGGAAGTCGTCCAGTGAATGTGCATAATAGATGCAGCACCAGCAAAGACGGCTGTCTGGAGGCCTCAAGCGCTCTTTGGCAGCTGCGTTGGAGTGGTGGCGGCTGATTGATGGTTACAGCTGCTTATGGGATCATGCATCAGGCCCACCCATTTTGGGGTGTGCAGGGTAACCCCCCTGTAGATCTGCCCACCCAGGCACTCTTCCCTCGCAGCTGTCAATACCAGAACTAAAAAAAACATTCAGTTGTGGCGTTGATCAAGAGTGGCTGGTTGGTAGTGCTTTGTTGCAGCAAGGCCCTTGCGCGCCCAGGGGATATACCCTGTAAGGTTTGCATAAAGCCCCCTGTGGATCATTGCAGGCAAGGGTTGAGGAGTTGTACATTGAGGGTTGCATTGCATTGGAGGGTTGGATGACTTTCAGGTGCGCTTGCGCAAGGAAGGTAGTTTGCTGCAGCGTTGTCTGGAATACCATGCAAGGGAGGAACAACTTGAGAGCTGCTTCTGATGCTTCTAGTTTATCACGGGAGCCACCAGTTGCCTGTTGTTGGTTCCCTGTTGGCATGCGCGGACTCTTTTGGACCCGACTCAAAAGGATACTCATATGATGCTTGGAATGCATGGGACAATCGTCCGAGGCTGTTGCCCTGCGTTTTCAGTGTTGCGACCTTATGCTGTCGCTGATTTGTTGCAAGAACAGATATTGGAATCTGTAGCTGGCTCTTATAATGAACGTGGGGGGGAATTGCAGCTAGACCTGCCATCCATCAAGAAGGCTGGCACTGCAAAGGAACCTGGAGTTCGCTAGACTGCACTTGGGCTTCCCTTTGCCAGCTTTGGCTGCTAATGGTGCGGATTGTTAAATCCACTGCAGAGGTGAATTTGTAAAAATGATATCGCTCGTCCCAATGAATTTAAGTATGAAGAAGAACCAGGCCTCTCTGTAGAGATGCACCCTCGACAGGGTGGTCTCCTTATGCGTTCCCTATAAAGCCGTTTCATCGTTCGTGTCACGAGCCGGATTGCAGGTAGGAAGACCAGCAGAATGGCCCATTCAACATGAACATGCTAAAAAATGAAGTTGAGACTGCAAATTCCTATCGCGCTTCTCATTCTTCCATCGTTATACACAACATGTATTTATGTTGCCCACAAGCAATCTTTTGGGGTCCAAAGCCCTGATCTTCATTATGTGCCTCTGTATGCAGAGCTCGATATTAGCGAGACTCATTATTTGTTTACTGAACTTCTGAAACGCATACATGTTTGTGGCAAACGTTTGGTCTGGTTTGAGCGGAAGGAGTTCATTGCCAAGAGGAACGAAACAGAACTTATTCTTGGGCTTGTAATTCTGGTTGCAACCGGCGGGCCCTGTCACGAGGAGCAAGAGTATTTCAGAAACACGCCCCCATGGCAGCAGATCGTCCTCCTGCACCCCAGCGATGAGATCCTCTCTCAGACAACCCCATCCCTTTACGGCGATGGGGTCGTCCAGGTGTTCAGGCACTATTATCACGCGGGGATGGGCGACCAGAGCCTGCAGTACCTACTGCACACGACCACTGCGCCCGTGCCAAGGGTTTTGTGGATGCCTCTCGGCCTGGCAAACCTGAGGTCGCTGCCACCTGCCTTCAAGTTCGAGTTCTTAGAGCGCCCATACCTGTGGGCGTGGGCGGGAGACACAGGAGGGAAGCCAGAGCGAGCAGAGATGCTCGGTGCTCTGGCAAACAAAACCAGCTCAAATCAGGTCAGGCTCTTGCACTGGTTCACGTCCTTAGATGCCACTTCATGATGCATCCTCTTGGGTGGCATCCTGGGCATCCTGCGCTTTGTCCCCGCTAGGATACCTTTCAGCCACTCGGCTGGTGGTGCCAGAACAGTCTCTTGAGCAGCATGCCCACATCAGTAGATGCTTGCTTGCGTGCGCCAAATCCATCAGGAGACAGGATCTGTGGCATCCTTTTCCTGCACCTTGTCTGTCGATGCACTCCTCCTTCTGCAAATCCCTGGTCTTTGGTAACCATCGCATCCCCGGTATGGCACCCTTCTATAGCATGCACAGCAGGCATGTGCACAATACCAGCTTGGCTCTGGCACAAAGATCCCTACATAGGAAGATCTTGTTGAAAGAAAATTGAAATTCTAGAATCATGTGGTGCAGGTGATGAAGCAGGGAACGCTGCGGGCGCTGGCAGGCTACGGCGGCCGGCCCGCCGGCGCGGCGGCTGCGGCCAGTGCATGGGATTACTCGATGACAATGCACAGCGCGCAGTTTGCACCAGCCCCGGCCGGCATCAGCGCCGAGCAGTTCCGCATCTGGGAGGCCCTCGAAGCCGGTGGGGGCCTTTGCATGGCAGTGAACGAGACAAGAGATATGTGCTTGCTGCGGATTAGCAGGGGATTGGAACCCGTTCTGAAAGCCATGTAGGGAGCTAGAGTATATTGCACAGGGCAGGAGTCAAGTTGATTCAAGTGGCAGAGATGCAGCAATATGGCCGCAAATTGTGTCCTTGTGCTCTGCTACGCACCACTTCTCTTAGTCAGGTCTCATAGATCTAGCAATTATGGGTGTGGGATGCATTGGGAAGAAAGTTGATAATATGCCTGTGCGTAGGACACTCAAAATGGAAGGCGCTGTGGAAGTTGTACCAAGGTGGTGCAGAAATTTAGCTGTGACTTGTCCCTTTTTGGCCGCAGGGTGCATACCAATCCTGCTGGAGCGCCACATTGCCCCTGGGAGCGTGTTATCTCCCATTAGGTTCCTGGGGTTTGAGGTCGTGCAGCTGAGAAACTGGCAGGAGGTGCCGGAGAAGCTGCTGCAGCTTGGAGACCAGATGGCCCGTAACCCACAGGTACGGAACGAGCAGATTTTCCCGACAGGAGCGTGCAATCATTCTTTGAGCTGATGTCACAAAGATCATCTGACTAAGGCGCAGCCAACCTTCACCAGAGATAATACGGTAGTGTTTTATGCATTCTGGCATATCCACGGGGCAAGCATCGAGAAGACTGGAGAGCAACAATGCTCAACGAACCTAGTTTACGGACTGGAAAACATGAAATATCAAGATTTTTGTTAATATACTAAAAATTTTCAGGGGCACATGGATGGGTGATTGGATGGGCAGGCAACACTAGCATAGTAAGAGAGTGATGTCATGCATTTGCAGATGTGGACAAGGAGGCAGCAGCACAATAGCAAGCTCTGGGCGCATGTGAAAGGGGGAGTTGCAACAAGGATTGCCCAGAGTGTGTGTGAGATTTGGCAACCCAGCACCACACAATGAGATCCCTTTGCAAGCTGCGATGATTGCGGCGCTATCTGCAGATTTTGAGCCCCACAAGTTGCAAACCGAATTTAGGTTTTTTGGATTCTCTTTATAGGATATAGGAAGTCATTTCTGCTTTTGATTTGAAGCTAAATTTGCAGACATGTCCATGAGGTCACAGCAACAGATTTTAAACGATGTCACTATGAATCTAAATGGTAAAGTGGAAAGTTCAGCTGCATTCCCATTTCATGCAGTCACAGATCATTCAACTCTACTGTAAATAGACAGAAGAAGATGAAAGCATTTCTAAGCAACCACGACAATGACCATGGATAGACACATCCTTCCGGGCTACTTCTTCTGCTTTGACTTTTCCGACAAGCCTTCAGACCCACCAAACATAAGCAGCAACAGCTTAGACCACTGGATATATGCAACACTGGGTTGCGCTTCACAGCAACACCTTCTATAAACACACAGGATTAATGTCACAAGGATAAAAGTACAGGCAGCACAGGCCGAAAGTCACTGGCGCATCAAAATGTCAACGCTGCATGCCTGATGCATGCTTATATATCCGGGCTGGACGGAAATGCTTAAGCTGGTACACTTAGACTGGGACAGCGGTGCAATGGCCATCAGTCACCATTTGCTTGACTTAGTCGTGTTGACTAACAGCCTCCCAAAATTGTGGGTGACATCACCGGGGTCAGCGAGGCCGCTCTCTTGCAGGAGGGGCATCAAGAAATATCTCTAGGTTTTGTTCATATTCCCCCTGCACTCCAAGAGAGCAGGGGACTCTAAACTAAATTACTTTAGAGTCCCCTGCAAGCTCTAGAGAGCCACATGACCTGCCGGCAAGAAGGCACCTGCCATAAAAGGCAGGTTCAACCACAGGCCTTGTCTGCTTACTAAGTACATAGCATGCAAGCAACTACTTGTGTCCGCTTGAAATTTTACGTCAGTCCCGGCTGCTAAATGACAAGTGGCGCCCGCAGCGGCCGCGAGGCAGATCGACCCTGATGGGTTAATTGCTAATCGCCCCCGGTTTCCTCCATCACCCCACCTCTTAGGGGCATTTATATATATTCCGCCAAGCAAAGTGATCACAAAGGCATCAACTCGAGGTCGCTTGGCCAACAACAGGTGTGGCTGTTGGGAATTAGCTGGGCCTCCAGCCTTCTATGATGCTCATATGGTTCTGCGGCGGTGCGGACTGAGGGGCTGTGTGGCTCAGCAGCGGGGCGCTGAATTGCAAATGTTGCTGCTGCAATGATGGCAGCTGAACCTGCTGCAGGAGGACTGGCAGCTGCTGAGGTGACTGCTGATGTGGCATGCCCATATTGTTGGGGTACAGGCCAAGGGGGGTGGCCTGCTGCCCCTCGGGCAGCAGAGGCAGCTGCGGGGTAGCTATGGGAAGGTTCCCGGCGGCTCCCGGCGGCGGCTGCGGCAGCTGCGGCGCAGCTGCCGGCGGCGGCGGCTGCTGCTGGGAAGCCAGGCTGGCCACCTGCTGCGCAGCTGACTGCGCCTGCGCCTGCGCTGCTTGCGCCGCCAGCCTGTGCAGTGACTGACACTTCAGAGAAAGCCGCGCCTCTCAAGATGTTCTGCTGCTCAATGTGTAAAAGCATCATGTGATTACGCAATCACTGGGGTTTTTGCTCCGTGCACAGGTGACACTTCTTGCTTTGCGCGAAGCAATAGCTGCTGTAATGCCGTGATTTGCAAGGCCAGAGTAGACAACTCCAACTTTTCAACTGCACATATTGTACCACCTCCTGCAGCAGTCTTGGACAATGCTAGTCCTTGGGATAGACAAGCTCTGTACAATTTGGGTTCAATAACGGTCCCCAGTTCTCAGGATGTAGAGGGTTCAGCCCTTAATCTATGCGTCCCCCACCCGAGAGCAATCCTGTGCAAAGCAGTTTCAGGTTGATCGATTGCCCCACCTGTAGTTGTGGGCCTCTAACTCTCCCAGGTATCGGTCTTTGTCGGCCTGGGCCATGGCTTTGAAGGGCGCCTTGTCCTCCTCACTGGAGTCCTGCCACATCTCGCCCACCTGGGCACCCGTCGTTGTCCCATCATCAAACTTGCAACTCAAATTTCCTGCCTGTCCCATATTGCTCTATGAACTTTCTTTGACACCAAAGTCCCCACAGCCTCAGTTCTGTCACCCAACATATCACACCCTACTGGTAGCACAGCATGAGGGGAATTCATAGGAAATTCAACAACCCTGATACATTCCTCTATTTGTCGTCTTTATTGATAACCTGATACCAAATGCTGCCGCAGTCCAACACAGTGGCTGCAGCGCACACCTTTTTGGTGATCTCAGGCTGTGGGAGCTCAGGGAACGCGGCCTTAGCCCTGGGCCGCGCATCCGCACTGAAGAAATTGAACGGCGTCCGATTGGGCTTGGGCACGTTCGGATCGCGCCCCTTTGCAAACCCCTGCGCCCACACATTACTGAAGAAATGGCCTGATTGTTTCTTGTCTGCAGTCGGCTGGTGACTCTCACGCTGTCCACTGCAGCCTCTTTTGAGAGCGCCAATATCTTCAAAATACACAAGGGCCAAAATACACCAGTCCTAGGGCACTTAACCTAGTCGACATCCCAGGCATGTCCTTGCATTGCATTCATGCCAGGTGCCTCCAAAGTAGGAGAGGCGATATATATGGACTCTCAGGGAACTCTGAAAAGCGCATTGATTTACAGTAGTCTGGAGTCCCCTGGATCCCTGGGGATACATAGGAATGCATAATTGCTTCAGGGAGGGAACGCCTCACCTTTCTGCCCCTGTCCTCATGTGTGCCCATAGCCGCCACCGCGGGCTCCCTGGCTGGGTCCGCCAGCAGCGCCTGTTGTGGCGTGCACACAAAATCAGCGCTCAAGCAAACAACTAATACACACCACTGAACTGTACATGGTTTTGTCTGCACTTCAGCCCTGGAAGTTCAAGCTCTCGATGAGCCTCACAACTTGGAGTAAGGCCATAGATGTATAGACGCCACCAAGGCCCCTGTAAAGCAGCCCCACAAACGTTGTTCACTGCAGGGGTGCGGGGATTCCAGCAAAAACTATGGTATATCCGATGGTGTATTTGTACATGAAACACATATAATGACTCATGCGCAGACATGCTCACTTCTGCCGGCTCGTGGGGCGGGTAGTAGAGCATCCCCCGGAACTCCTCCCGTCCGACGTGCACCGTCACAAAATAGCCGCAGTCGAATCGGCCGTCCAGCGTCACCGTCCCCTGCGTGCCCACCGCATGTGACTCCGTGCTCCCGCCACCTGCACGCCACATGCATCGTGATTATCACAGTACCACGCTGCTCTTGCCAGAAATGGCAAGATGTGCCTGCAGAAAAGCTGCAGGTGAAGGCTGCACATCTCGAGCACACCAACTGCCTACCCGTATCAAGTTCCTTGCTGAACCCCATGGCCTCATGAGTGTACGCAAGTTCAGGTTAAAATCATGTGATCTAGTCCTACCCCTGCATGCAGCCACCAGCTGCATGGGGCAGCCGTGGGGCAGGTGAAACGACGCCGTCGGATCCAGCTCATCGCTGCGCCGCTTCTTCCCCCCGTTCTTCAATGCGCCCACCCCTGCACACGTGCAGTGGGCCTATTGAGGACTTGCTTATACCCGGAGTCCTACACTCCTCAGTGCTGCAGATCCATGGAGCGATTGCTGTACATGTCCTGTAGAATAAGCGGCTGATGCTAACCATGTGCAAATATTGCAAGGTCCTTCGGCAGATCCAGGAGCACAGCATCCATTCTTGCACTTAGCAGCTGACAGGCGCAGGCTGAAGATGCAAGTGCACACTCAAACACTTTTCAAGACAAAGTGGGCGCATGCTTGAGACCATCTGCATGCATGCAAGCATGCATCAGCTCGACAGTGGCCCTGGCTAACATGCATGGATGGAGCTGCATTACCATTGTCCCCAGGCTGCGCAGAGGGACCGCCGCTGCCGGAAGTGCTGGCAGCAGTAGCAATCACCGCTGATGTTGTCCCTGGGGGAGGCAATCTTGGCCCCTTTGCCTGCACAAAGACCATGAGCGATTTGTCCCAGCGCATATCACACGCTGTAACACGACTCGAGTTCTTCGTCTGCAGGACAGCACAGGGTGTAAAGGCAGCTGAACAGGTGGGATGGTGCTGACCTCGAAGAAATATATCTGCTCGAAGTCCCAGAGGAGCTGCGAGTAGGCCTTGCGCAGCGTGAATGAGACGCTAGTGATGGTATCTGGATACTTGAATGACTCCGCAGCATTCTATTAACCACAAGGGTCCTCTCAGATGTCAAGTACAGGGGGATGCATAGTAAGCATGAGAGGTAGAGACCATCCTGAGGCACTCAGCTGCCAGGAAACAGATGACTACAACGCTAATTATGCCAATTTACAAGAATTTAGGGGAATTTGAGCTCACCCGCCACTGTTTCTTGGCAATGACCTGTGCACATCCGCCTAGCGCTGTGACGTTGCAGTACAATTGGTGCAAGTCTAGTTCTCGGCCCCCGACCCTGGGAACCTTGTCTGTGATGCCGAAGTACTCATGCACGCGCTTGAGCGCCCGATCAAACTGCTCCCTATCAGCACTCACTTGTTCATGGTTTCCTTCTGGCAGAGGATACACAGGCTCTTGCCCCGATGATGTAGTGTTCCCTGAAGCGCCTTCTGCGCGCTCCTGGGCTGCCATTGATGTCACGGCCGCCCATGTAAATGCATTTGGAGAATGCTGCTAAAGGCACTCGTACTTGAAGCCTACCTGCCCAGAATTGTGCCCAAGATCGCCAATGGGCAGGCGATCGACCCCAATCCGAGATCAACACCCCACGAAGCGTCGAAATGGCCTACATTGCGATTTGCAGAGGAGATGCAATCAATCTTTGTCGCTTACTAGTACACTTCGTGCGACATTCTGTGCATAGACGTCGTTCCTGTGAAGATCCCAGCAACAGGAGCTCCTTACATTTTTGGGATTGGCCAGTGGCATAGTACGAGCAAAATCTGGCAAGCCCGCGGGAACAAATTCCTGGAGGAGTGCTTGCTGATCCTTTAATATTGTTATGGCTTTGAAGCCGCCCGCTGGGCAACTGCTGCGGGGAAGTTCTGTCAATGGGCGCTGCTGCTGTGTCAAAACAACGAAAAAGGTGAATGTTTCTTGCACATTATTGGGTAAAAGTGATCCACTGCATAACAATATATTTATTTGAGAGTTCGATGTATTCAATAAATGAAGTGAGGCTCCAAAGACCTTGACTTGGGAAGGTCGATGCCAGCGCTGCTCTGCCTGTGTTGACCACCAATGCACTGTGTCTGCTGGGCGCAGATCCGTCATGCTAGGCGAACTCAGGCTGCGTCATGCAGCCAGAATGGCAATGGAAAACCCGAGAGAAGGGTAGTGGTGACGGGGATGGGAGTGGTCAGCTGCCTTGGTCATGACCCCGATGAGTTCTACACCAATCTGCTCGAGGTAATGCCTTAGTACCACCTTGCGCTCTCCACCATTTACGCCTTCTTCATTGTACGAGAATGAATTTGCTCCCACCCTTGATCACAAGCACAGACAGCAGAGCTGCTGCAACACTGCCTTGTCAGCATGCACTGGTAAAGATGGCTGCACATGATGTCTGTGCTTCCACATGAGCGTGGGAATGGCTTCTTTGACGTCCGAGAATGTAATGCTGTGCAGGGGAAGAGCGGTGTGTCCCAGATCGACTCCTTCTCTGTCGAGGGCTACTCGACCCGATTTGCTGGAGAGATAAAGGGTTTCCAGTGCAACGGCTACGTCACGAAGAAGAACGAACGGCGCATGGACAACTGCATAAAGTACACCATGGTCGCCGGCAAAAAGGTGGCTATGCCCATTTGTCCTCAAGAAGCGCCTCTCGGATGGTGTTCCCATCGGATAGAGACTGCCAAGCCTCCCCAATCAGATCTCATAGCGACAGATTTCCGTTGCTGTGGTTACTGCAACGCATGCATGGCAAGCATGGAGATGTACAGCCGGCACTTAGCTTTCCTATGCATGCATATATGATTGGAACGAAATACATCCCTTGGCATGTGCACAGAATCCCTGGTTCTTGAGGAGGTTGCATGTCTGCCATACTTGGCATGTGATCACCGGCTCCAATGGCATCTGGTCTTATGGCGTGCGCAACGGCAGCGCTAAGATTTTTTTGGGAAATTGGAATCAGGCCAGAACAGATAGCCTTCATAGCCACTGCAATTGATTTGCGCGCAGGCGCTGCAGAGTGCTGGATTCAGCCTGGAGCCCGGGAGCTTTGACGGGCTCGATCTCAGCAAGTGTGGCATCCTGATCGGAACAGCCATGGGCGGCATGGCCACCTTCAGCAACGCAGTGGAGGACCTCACACAGAAGGCGAGGCTTAACGCTCTCCAGCTGCAATTTGGCAGAGTTCGTCAGACACAGAGCACTCCTCACTAGTAGAGATGCAAGGTTTCTCAGTGTACAGGGCGCAGATCTCACCCGAGCACGTTACCGAGCTGTGGAAAACACGGTGGTTGCTGTGTGATCTGCCAGCAATAGCGTTGACGGGTGTCTGAAGGGAACAGGCCAGGCCTGTATTTGCGCCTTGGCATTTCCTATCAGGTGTCGCCATGTCAAGCTGACTCCTCAAGTCCAGCAGGTGACAACTACATCATGGCGGAGTAGTTCCAGTATTTTGGGCGCGGTGGGGAATGATTCAGGTGTGTGCATTGCAGGGTTTCCGGCGCATGAACCCATTCTGCATACCATTTGCGATCACCAACATGTCGGGTGCGTTGCTGGCTATGGACGTGGGATTCATGGGGCCCAACTACTCCATCTCAACCGCATGCGCCACCGGCAACTACTGCATCCTCAGGTGAGATGTTGACCTTTTTTATTTTTATTTTACCAAATTAAGAATTGATAGTGACCTTTTTGTGGAGTGCCACCCATTGTCTCTGGGCCTGAGGTACCCACTGTGCAACTGAGCGCAAGTTGAGCAGTTACTGCATCCTCAGATGGGGCTTTGACCGTCTTTAAAACGATTTCAAAAATAAAATTCAAGAAGAAGGACGCACGCCGTTGCCATGAACCCGAGATATGTAAAGCTGAGGGACACAGCGAATGCACCTGCAGTGCTCACACGCGCAAGGCCTCATGAACTTGTGAGCTCTTTGCACTGATCATCAAGAACGTGAGAGTTCTGCCATTACGAACGAAGGATGATGTGCCAGAATTTTGATGTGTCGTGGTCTTCAAATTACCTCGTCTCTCTTGCAGCGCGGCGGACCACATCCGTAACGGTGATGCGGATCTGATGCTGGCCGGCGGCGCTGACGCGGCTATAATCCCCTCGGGCATCGGGGGATTTATAGCGTGCCGCGCGCTGTCGCAGCGCAACGAGGACCCCGCTCGCGCCAGCCGCCCCTGGGACCGTAACCGGGATGGTTTCGTCATGGGCGAGGGCGCAGGTGCGGCTGCGGGCAATCCTGTAGGGAAAGCACACACAAAAACTCCAATGGACACGCAACAACTGCATGGATGGGGCGAGGCCGCCAGTGCGGCTGCAGACAGTGTTGGTCGTTGAACAGGAAGCAATTTTCTACTTACTTAGCAGGAATAGGGCGCAGGTGCAGCTGAAGGGTATCGTACAGAATATTTACTGAAATTTCCCAAAGCATGTGCAACAACTGCATGGAAGCGGAGATTCCGCCGTTGCAGCCGCCCTTTGGTTATGTTGATACCGATGAGAACGCTGGACGGAGGGGTATTTGAACATACTGCTTTGCATGAGCACCGCGGTGTGGCTGCTGGCGCTGGTTCTGAAAGTGACAACCAGGCGTCCAAAGCAGTGTTCACACAGCATTCTGCTTTACAAATACACTTCCTTTTATACTTATTGTATCTTACCATGAAATGTGATGGACCGTTCCCGCATGCACGGGGCTCTGCTTGCTGCTGCGGCACTGCCCGTCTGGGTAGCAATCAAAAAAGCGCAAAGGGGTGCAAGCTTATTACTAGGTTGCATCGGGTGCAGTACTACTTCAGGGTCGCAAGGGGTTTCAGGGATCATGACAAAGAGACCCTTCTGCCCAGGCGTGCTGGTGCTGGAGGAGCTGGAGCATGCGAAGGCGAGGGGCGCGCCAATTCTGGCGGAGTTTCTGGGCGGAAGCTGCACGTGCGACGCGCACCACATGACCGAGCCCCAGCCGCAGGGAAAGGGCGTCCTGCTCTGCATACAAAAGTGCGCCACACCTTTAGCTGTTCCCCTGACACATGCTCCTGCCTGGGGGTATTACGGGCGTCCTGCTCTGCATTTTAATGTGCGCCGCTTGTACACATGTCACGTGACTACTGCTGTATGCATGCATGCACAAGCACCCGCTGTTCATCATCTCCTTACTGCGCAGCGCGCTGCATACTTGTTAGCTGTATACTGCCCTGTATACTACAAATTTTCAAATCTGCCATTTCCCTTATCCCGCACAGTACTGGACTTGCTCACGTGCATCCAACGTCTCTGGTACTCCAATGTCTGCACACACCTTTAAAGGACCAAGTGAGGGGAGCGAGCAAAGCGTACTAAGCGTGACTATCTGCATTCGCAGATCTCTGGAGCAGGCCGGCATCTCACCAGAGGAGGTCAACTACGTCAATGCCCATGCAACCTCAACACAGGTGTGTCGCCTTACAGCAGACAATCTCCTTTCCAACAGGCCCTCTCAGCCTGTACAATCAGACAGCGTCCCACGGCGACATGCCACCCTAATTTGTGACGTCACTGAGCTGCCCAGCTACTGCAGAGAACCCTACGTACGCCTGTTATTGAACGCACATCAAAATGCTTGGAGGCTGTCACTTGTGTCCCTTTTGCCGTCAGAGACCGGGCCGGTGTGAGGGTTGCTTGGCCAGAAGAGTCAAAATACACCGGATGCTAAGTGTCAATAGAGAAAAGGTGGCTGAGCTGGCGCTGTGCTGGCAGGCGGGTGACCTGGCGGAGTACCGGGCGATCCGGGCGGCGTTCCCGGGCAGCGATTTGCGCATCAACGGAACCAAGTCCATGATCGGGCACCTGCTCGGAGCCGCCGGCGCAGTTGAAGCCATCGCAACCATCCAAGCCATCCGCACCGGTGCGCTCACCCTCGGTCAGGGGATTTACACATAAGCCTATGCCCTTGTGGCTCCAGGGTACTCATGACCACATTCAGCTTGCATCTCTGCTAGGCATCTTGTACGGTCCATCAGTGTTCAGACCTGGGAGAACTGCGCTGATCACATGCAAGCCATATGCTCGGCCCCGGTGGACTTAGGGATGACTAAATGCAATTATACATGTGGTTCTCTTACCTCGGTGCCTTCTGGGGCGACAGCAAGACATTGGAATCCACCGAACACCGGACACCATCCATGCCAAGGATGTGCTCAAGCTCAATCAGGGATGTCTCTGAGTTTCAGAAGTCAGTCTGCATGTTATTTTGCTCTGGCACTGGCAGCACATGGGGAGCGGCGCTTCCTATTCTCTCTGTGATTATTGTTCCTTGATATATGTATTTCTCTTCTCTCTACATCTGAGACTGAGGTTGCCTTGCCTGTTCGGTGCGCTATCTACTGCACAGACCACGACAGTTTATTTCTTGCATAAGTGGGTGGTAACAAATTCAGCACTGCCATTTGCGCTGCCTGCAGCTCGAGTGTCTGCCATGCAGATTGTGTCTGCCATGCAGATTGTGTAACCCACAGGGTGGTGCTTAGTGATCAATTTGTCATTGCAGGCTACCTGCACCCCACGATTAATGTGGAGGACCCCGAGGATGAGGTGGACATGGGGGTCATTGTGGGCGCGTCTAAACAGGCGATGGATGTCAACGTCGCACTCTCAAACTCCTTCGGCTTTGGCGGCCACAACTCGTCCATCCTCTTCCGCGCGTACAAGGAGTAGTAATGCTGCAGACGAGAAAGACAATCACCTTATCCAGTTAAAAACACGTGATGCTGCTCTGAACTTGTGACCCACCTGCTAATGAAGCTGCAGGTCAGGCTCCTGTCAGTCGAGACAAAAGAGTAGATGTGACAGACTGAGAGGATTGATGCTGCGCGGCTTCGCTCCCTGTAGGGCATGCTTCCTAAGGGAGAATACTGGGGTCGTCGTGGGCGCCTCTCAAGGATTCAACATCGCACTGACGAGCTCCTTGGGCTTTTGTGGCCACAATTTGTCAGTCCTGTTCCGCGCTTACAAGGAGTGGTGCTGCGCGGCTTTGCTCCCCTGGGGCTTGCCGCCTGGGGGGTGTGCTAGGGTTGTCATGGGAGAGAGTAAGCAGGCGTTCGAGTAGGAGAGTGCACGCAGGCGTTTGGTCATGCAATGTGGTGTCCATGTGGCAAGGCTTGGCTGTCCTGGGGAAAGTACAAGGACCCATAATACCCAGGATACATGTCTCAACCCCTTAGCGTGCTGCAGCTGCCCTGGAGGTTGTGCATTTGTGAGGGACCCTAGAGTGCTTCTCCGGAGGATGACGCGCTTGAAGTCCTAACGCTCAGAGCTGTGAGCAGGAGTAAACTTCTGGCGTCTCCTGAGGAGCAGACATGCAGCATTTGAGTGGCCTTCCCTGATGAGTGCCGAAGGTGTCATGAGCAGTGTTGGCAGATGCCAATCGGAGCCTTTATTTGGTGCTATGCAGCCCTGATCTGCTGCTCCGGTGCAGATGCGCCGTTTCGGAGATGGTTAAGAGGAGCTTCTTAAGATTAAAGTGGGACACCGACTGAAGGTTTACTGATTGTACAGATGGGTGTGATACTTCCAGTGATGGCTGTCTCTTAGAGCAGCACTTTACAGGACACCAAGCGTTGCTCCAATCTTGCGCACATTGTGTGCCTGCAAAGGTGTGGCACAGGATGAATAGCAACGTGTTGCTCGCCAGCTCAAGGGAGGTTCTGTATGAGAGAGAGCGCAAGGAGTGAGTGTGCAATCAGAGAGACTACGATACTTGCTAGAGAGGCATATGGTGAAGATTCTCAAAGAATTTGTTCTGGACAAGTTGCATGAACACTCTGTGCCATTATAGCAGGAGCAATGGCACTCGTATTGGTGACGTACAAAGTCGCAGTGATCTCTGCAGCTTCTTGTCATGGTGCAAGTGCACTTTTATATGTCAGACTCTGAGGGATGCATCCGAATTGACTATCTGCCAGAGTGCGGATTTGAGAAGGCGACGCCTGTTGAATTGGAAATATTTACATGCCCGTGTCATATGACAAGTGCATTATTATTATCGAGTGTTGCAAAACTTTGTCTCAGCTGATGTCTGCAGTCATCATCAGTCACAGACACGGTGTTGCCTGCATGCGCATGCAGAGGCATCATGCATGATGCATAGCATTCTTCAAAGTTAATTTTAGTCTCATGTACAGTGTCATTGCAATTGGCTGATCATATTTCAGCTTTTCCATTGATGATGGTACGTACATCATGTTGACGTCAGCATTGTAAACATCAATATTAGTCACGTGTTACTTCTCCAAACGAGCTTATTTCTGGTTCTCCTCATAACAGCGCTGCAGCCGCATTGTTCTCCTTCACAGTCCTCTGTTTTACTGGCAATTCGCCCCCAGGAAGCTTAAGCTGCTTGCCCTCAGAATTATACCGAGCCTCTTCACCCTAGTCCCTATGTCTGCCGATGGTCGCGAGGGACCCAACCCCCCCCCCCCAAATGTACACACCCCCAGTGGCCGTTCATGGACACCTTTTCTAGTCTTTATTGAACCCCAATCACTCCCACCCCAACTCCACAAATCCCACAAAGCACTGAAAAACACTAGTACCTCCTAGCCTCCCCGATTTCCGCTCACTTTGCGCTGATGTACTAGTGTACAGACGCGTTAGACAAACGAGGTGCTGCCTCTCCTTTCACCCTTTTGCAGCCTCAATTTCCCAGCAGGCTGTGCTGCAGTCAAAGGGCGTTTCCCAGCAGGCTTTACTATGGTCAAAGGCAGATCTTGAACAGGTTTCTGAATTGGTTCATCAGAATTCTCCTCACCAAGCCGCTTCAAGATGTACTGCACTGTGAAATCATACGTGAACATGTGGCTATGCTTGGCTAAAGCTGCCTGCATGCGTGGCAAATCAGCCTCTGCAATCTTAGCAGCAATACTGTCAATGTCACGACTCTCCACAATGATTGCAATCTCGTTCCAGTCAATCAGGTCTTCAAAGGGCAGCCACTTCTCCTCTTCCCAGACATAGATTGGGATTGTTCCCAGCTGCAGAGTCTCGTAGAGGCGAAAGGATGTGGGGCCATATCCCCTGGGGCAGAAGGAGAAGTTGCTGCTCTCTGTAATCACCTTCCAGTCCTCACTCTGGCTGAGAAACAGGTAAGAGCTGTTATACTGCGCCTGCAGAGCCCTCCTAATTTCATGGTTGCGAACATCACTCTGGCTGCTCACCGATATCGACTTTGCCAGCCCCAAGGGATGCAGATCTTCCTTTAACAGGGGAACAGGGACAGTTCTGAGTGTTGGGGTGTCCCCTCCCGCCATGAAGAATAAGATGTCAATATTACTGGGCACTCGCAGATTCAGCATTGGGTGATTGAAGCCCCGGCCGGCTTGCACAACTGTGAAGTACTTAAACCTCGGGCTCAGATGGTTGAGCACCTGCTGCATGTGCATCCTGAGGGTGTTGAAGTGCATGGCATCAGTCCATGCCACAGGAATGAACAGGCGTGAAGTAGAGGGCTTCAATGACAGCCATCTGTCAATGAAGACATTCTCCAGCCAGGGCCCGCTGTATCCGTTGAAGCTGTGCTGGGTCGGATGCAGGCCCGAGGTCTTCCGGACGAGTTCCTCTTGGTATGCCGCTGCTTCACCAGCTGTGGAGACGGCGGTTTGCTGTGCTGCAACGCTGGTTGCAACCAGGACCAACACTGCTTCGACCAGTATAATACAAATCCGCAATCTTCCTGCCATCAGTCCTCTCCCTGCAAGCAAGAACGAGCACCGCTCTGAACCTTGAAGACCAAGTCTTGCTGTCGTACCTCTCAGGAATCCACTATTTGAAATGGGGTATTACTTCGGTGCGGCACACTGAGCAGGCATCCCGTATGCTGAAGACACTGTCCCAAGTATTACAATCCGGTCCTGATGCATCAGTAAGTCTCGAGGAGTGCAAAGGTCCGTTAGAGCCCCAGTACCTTGTTTGGTTCCTTTGCGAGTTTGATGGTACAGCCCTAGGCACCAAACCTTTACAGTCACTTTTCATTGACGTTCTGCAAACTCGCGCGTTCTTCTGGACAAGGAAGCTGACACCCGCACGATTGCCTGCTTTTGCAGATTCGTAATGGACACTGCGCAGCACAGCTTCTTTCGCCTTTTTGCATATTTCTGGTCGATTGCATGCGACCACAGAGGGAAATAGGAGGAAGACACGCCCTTTGAGACGTCAAGGGCCACACAATCGACGTGACAAATTTCAAATCTGGTGACTTGACGTTGCCCCACTAGCGCCGAGCAAGCTGCATCAAAGTGAAGCCTGCGTCAGCAAAGTACGCTGTTGCACAATATCTATCTATCTATCTATCTACAGGTCTAGAGATCTGGGTGAAACGTTGTGAAAAGCACATGCAGCACGTAGCCAGCTCAGCAAGCTCCCTCGGCACCGGTGCGAAGGCGTGCCTGGACAAAGAACTACAAATTTCCGAAAGCCAGCAACGGGCCTAAAGGCACAGAAATTACAGCAGGATACTTCTGCTTCGTACCGTGCATGCAAAGTTCTAGAAGCTAGGACTGTGCAGAGGGCATTAGAGTCGGGCTAGCTTGCATACGCGACCTTAGTAGCATGCTGCAGAAAGGGCTGCTCAATTATTATCTTGACAGAAGCAAGGACCAGTTGTAGGGATCTCCTGTTCGAAGAAGAGACTGAGGCGCGAGACAGCGCAGTAATTTCAACAGTCTCCCAGCTGCGCTTAACTTTCGACGGAACCCTTCAGCCAGAAGGGACTGGTTGAAGGGTCATTCTTGCACAGTCTCGTACCTAGCTCAGCATAGACTTATTTGGTTTTTCTAATGTGGAAGCTGTTTACTCTGGTTGTTGTGGGGTATGCGGCGTTTATCCCACATGGCAGAGCAGATGTCCAGGTGAAGGGGTTCCCAGGGTCAGGCAGCGCTGCAGGCCAGCTCTCTTTCCCAGGTGCGCGTTTTTGGGTAGAAATCATATTCATGGTATTCGGAGCCGAACGCCAGTGCAAGTTCACCCTGCATGACACAGCTTTATCTGAGATGACCGCCCCAGTGAGAGCAAATTGAGCGTGACTCTTGGTGGAGCTGCAGCTCCTGCGTTCCAAATGCAATGCCATGCATTCTACAACGGCTGTGACCGCGGAGCTGGGCAAATATAAGGAGGTGCGGAGGCGAGAGACTAAACAGATTGCGCGATGCTGGCATGCAGGTGCTGACCAGAACAGATACTCAGTGGCATTTACATCTTACCTGGCAACATCCACGTCCCAGGCTGCAGAGGCGTTCCAGCCGCTGCAGTGGCGCACCCGCAACACGAACTTCGATGACCCTGAGTCCTCGCAGGTGCGCTTCGCCCTCCCAGATGTCTTCAGTTGCTACCGTCTAGTGCACTAGTAAGCACATCACAAATTTCATGCCTCCTTTTGCATGAATGCAGGTGCACATTCAGGGCAGCTTACCATGTGCAGTTCCTCGGCATCCGCTATGTCTTCATTGGGCACAAGCAGCATACTGTACTGCCAGTTGCGTGGGGTCTGCTAACGAAACTAATGTAGACAGCTGGGAGTAGCCAGACTAATTAAGATGTGCGCATGCATGCACAGGCGACGGTGGACCGCTCTTCCATTCCCTCAGTCGTCAACACGCAGATGCTCAACCCGCTGACACAGCAGGCTGACCCCTTGGCCAAGGTAGGCAACATCAGATCTACACCTAATCCTAACACTTTCACCCGGCAAAAGCGGGGGTGCAGAGAAGCTCGAACCCAGAACTCTATGATGCATGCGGTGGCCTTTTCGGGCAACGATCATGGTCAAAGACAAGGCAGGTGCAGTGAAGTGCCCCAATTTGTATATTCCTCTGCACCCTGAGGCCTCAAGTGGGCCACACTAGTGCATGCCATTCAAAGGAGGATGCTCGAAGAAAGACAGGCCTGACTCGGTTTACAGGGCGATCAGTCACTTTTTATTTCTTTTAGCCAAGTGAGCGTGGGCAGAAGTTCCACCAGCACAGAGCAGGACTGTCAGATCCCACCCAACCCTGGAGAGAATAAGAAATTTGAAGGGGAATTTAAAAGGATTGGCGCTGCAGCTAAAATGCAATTTTTCTTTTAATGGCGGTGCATTTACAGCCTTGCTCAGCAGCATCATGGCTCGAAAATTGAGGGGAATTTCCTTCTCCTTGCGCAGGTGTCATTCCCCGGAGTGAGCGTGGCGGATCAGGAGCGCGCGAATGTGCGGCCGCCGAATCCATCTCTCTGCGTCGGCAACGGCTTTGTCATCGAGATCACCGACCTGGTATGTGACAGTTTTCATGTCAAACCTGTCTCAATCAGTTGGACAATTACTGCGTGGCTGCTCACTCCCTGCGCAGCTGCACAACGGTTCAGACTCTGAAAGAGAGGATGGTTCCTGCACAGAATCTCAGTGCATTGCAGATGAACGCAGACTTGCTCCAGGGGAAATGGGGAAAATAGATCTTTACTTGATGTCATGCTTATCGTGCCTGGTGTGTCTTCTTTCTGCCTCGTCACAGGCACTGCCTGTTTTTGGGGTGTGAATTAGCATCAGCAACACAGCATTCCATTCTAAGATAATCATTCCCGACTCATTCCCGGCTCCATGCAGCTGAGTGGCCAGTCTATCTGAGCTTGACGTGTGTCACTTATCACTAACAGCTAAATTCTCTCACAACAGAAGAGAGGGCAACTCAAGACAGTTGGCAACACAGCCAAGTCATGCAATACACCCTTGTGTCCCAAGCTGAGACGCGCATTGTGAGTGAGAAGAGCTGTGGCGGTGTGCGATCAGGTGTTCAAGGTGTATGACATGAGCGGCAAAATCCTGGCGGGCCCCGTCTCCGTCATCGATTTCTTCGGCTCAAGCCTCGGCGGCCGCTTCACAGACGCCGCATGTAAGGCTCCGCTCTCATGTTGTCCTTGAAAAGAAACTTCAACGCCAAAAGCCTGCCTCCATGCTTTGTTACTGCAACATGCATCCTCACAGGAGAGGCGGCATTAGTTGGTCAGGCAAAAGTTGCCTGCATGAGTGGTGCATAAGCCACAGAGCACGGACCAGGGCAAAAATCCTGGCATGCAGTCTTAATGTTCCTCGGATGCTCCTGTTAGCAATGCACCATATGTCTGTGCCTATATATTGTAAGACTCCCAATATCCTGACTGGGCGCATGAGGGCGGTCAATGCTGCACCACAGGCAGTATACATGAAAGAGCAATGGTACACAGCAGGCCGTTCTTCAGGGGTTAGTTGGATCAGCCTCCCAGCATAAGAGACAACAATCAGCACGCCACGCGCACCATAGCGCCACTGACATATTCTAATCCTGTGTACCGCAGGTGTGTTTGACAGCGCGGACACACAGCGGTTCTACATCACGGTGCTCAACTATGAGCTGCAGGGCGGGCTGCACCTGTCGCGATCGCAGCTGGCCATCGCAGTATCTGCCAGCGCCAATCCGGCCGATGGATTCCTTGGACCGTTCACCGTGCCCACCATGGGCCTCGATGCAGGCGCGCCCCCCTTGTCGACTTCAAGTCCATATGAGCCCTGTATGCTATAGCAAGTCAGAATTGCACCCACAAGCATGGTCCGGTATTAGAAATACCGCCAATCTGCCAGTGCTGCATGGCACACCAGGCACTCTGCCCTGTGCAGATCCCCCAGCAAGATGTCTGAGACGCTGGCAGCCATCAGAAGTGGCTCACTTGATTGAGGACAGGCATGCATAGCTTGGCAGCTCTCCTCAAGTTGCGTAAGAATGCTTAACAGCGGCAGAAACATGGCACCATGACCTGATGGGATATCTGCTGCATTGAGTCGTGGATGCCAATGAAACTCCTTCTGAGCATATGAGGCCCCCAGGGGCTGAGTTAGTTGGGCAATGAGCAGATGAGGCCCCCCATGGCTGATTCGACTATTAGTATGCATGTCAAGGGATGTGGCTTTGGCTGTGCGCAGGCAGCGGGCAGCCTCTGCCCGGGCTGGAGGCGTGCAAGAGCCCCAACACGGCAGCGCTGCCGGACGGATGCCTCGGCGCGCAGCCGGCAATCGGCATCGATCAATTCGGTCTCTGGTGCGTAATAGGTTTAGACCTGCCTTGCTTAAATGTGGTTCAATTACGGTCTTTGATGGTGTCTGTCTTAGCAGCGCATGCAATAAGGATCTTTAGGACAAAAGAGATGAGGCACAGTAGTAAGGGACCGCTTCCACAATGTAACGCTGAGCCCATACCTCTGGACAATTGAAGTCAGGCCAGCCTTGCATCCGGAAGCATGGCTTCACAGGGCAGGAATGGAGACAAACCCACATGCCCTGATTTTGCAAGACGCGCATTGTTGTTTGTTGGGGAAGGAAGCTGTCAGTGCTTAAATGCATTGTGATTAGCCGAATCGAGAGTCCCTGCTGCAGTCTGTTGTTCATGCCATGCTTGTTGCTGGCTGCATGAGAACCATGGTATGGTATGATTGGTTTGCCAACTTTGTGGCTGAAAGGCGCAGTATGAACATGTGTGCAAAGTTTGGAAGGTTGATAAGGAAGATTGTTTCTTTCTAAAGCAGAAGAGCTTGCACTCCTTCCCTTGGCAACCTCACGGAACAGATATCTGCCAAGAAATCAGCGCGCTGAGAGTGTATCTTCTGCGCCAGGGCGGGGCTGAACCTGTACCAGATCAACAGCGAGGCGGTGGGCGGAAAGTACACTGCGCCGCTGCTGCTGGCCGTCTCCAAGCGTTCCCTCCTCGAGGCCAAAAGATCGCAGCCGGCCTACGCCGCCTTCTCCGGCTGGGCCGCCGACGCCAGCTTCTCCCTGGTTCCCGCCGTGACTCAGGTTCGACGGCGTGCCTTCGCTGCAAATCCACTTGCTTTTCTGTGCATTGCACTTTGTTGCATTGCTGGAACACGATGAGGGTGTGACGCAGCTTCTACCAGGTTCCTGCAATGACTCAGGGCTGATGGCGTTGCCATGCGTGACTGCGACCACTGGTTTAACGCATGCAATATTTAATGTGATTGCCATCACCAGCGAATGTCCTGTCGACAATGACGAGTTCATAGATATATCCAGCTCGAGAGGCTGAGGGAGCATGCTGTGCTTACTGCACAACTGTGCAATTGTTGTTTGTCTGACAAAATAACATAATTGACAACTAGGAGGGTTGTATCCTGTTAGCGGGATTTTGTGGTCATTGTGACTGCTTGCCCGCTGAACTTAAAGAAAGGAACTTAAAGAGTGAGATAGCGGAATTATGGTGTGCGCAATTGCGACAGGGCGGCAGCAAGCATGCGACGGCCAACGGCGGCACGGCGTTTGTCATGACGAGTGGTGCGGCGATGACTCAGGCTGAGTCACCCACCGCCGTGCTCATGGCCTGGTCCATCTCCAACACATCCACCCTCATGCGCCCGGTGCGAATTCTTCCTCATCGTCTTTGCCTTCGATTTTCCAATGTTGCATTCTAGTGCCAGCCTCGGTTGCTGGAGAGCTCACAGAGCTGTTGCTTACTTGATTTCTGCACAGCAGCAGGGGTGTTGGGTGCATATTTCTTAGAGCGTGACAAAGTGTTCCAGGATGTACGGCAACCTTTGCATTCATCTGGGGTGCCACTCGGGTCTAGCTTAAAATCATCAACATCCCGGCTATGCCCAGCAAGTGCCACTGCTTTTGGTACCATCACTGAACGTTCTATAGATATAGCAAGACCGTTTGAATTCTTGAGAAATGGTCTTCCAAAGCTTGGAGAGCCAAAGCAAAGAGAGCCCTCATAATGAAATGCCAGGACAGAAGAGTGAGTTCTGGGCAGTTCTGCAGGGTGAGGGTGAGGGTTGACACATCTTTTTCTCCTGGTTTGACAGGGGTTCCCGCGCAGCAAACCCCGGTTTGAAAGTGACATTGGTACAATAAAGGGGTGAGTCACTCTTGTGTGTCCTCTTTTGGCAGGGGTTCCCCCGCAGCGGCCTGCCGGAGCTTTCAGGCGAGGTCGCGCTGAAGAGCCATGCGTTTGCGGACCCGTCAGCGGCCGGCGTAGTGGTGACTCAGCCGGACGGAGGCATCGCCCTCGACCCGCAGGACTCCCGCCTCACCCAAGTGTCCTACTACAATGGCATGCTCTGGACTGGTGCGCGCCAATCTGGCTGATTATTTATTATGCGTTGTCACACCTGATTACTCAGCTCATGTCTGCTCATATGATCAGGAATTATAGAGCAAGCTTGCAAAGTTGGACATGTCACTATCTGGGCCTCGCCGGCAATGGCTGTTGCTTCGAAGCACAGACAAAATGCCGTTGCTATATTGGGTGTAAGTGCAAGAGTCGAGAAACTGGAAAGCTATACTCCAGGTGTTGCTTAACGTACCTAGTCCTGAAGGACTGGAAAACGTGTAATAATAATAATAATTAATATTGGGTGTAAGTTTTACATTTTGGAATAAAATTTACTTGAAGCCAGGACTATATTGGTGATCAAAGAGACCCTGGCGCTGACAGTTGAGAACAAATAAGAGCGCCCCTGTCATTTTGAGGGGTCCGCTGTGAAAGCAGTGAGCTCTGCATCGAGCCCCTGACATATGACAGGCGGGGCAACATATTTGACGGGGTTCAGGATTCAGGGTTCCCCTACCGTGTTGAGGTGTTTGTTTATTTGCAGCGGCGGCCACAGCAGTGCTGATAAACAAGCAGGGGTCGCCCCTGGAGGGCGCCATCTGGTGGGCCATCGAGACCGGACTTGTCAGCGGCGCAGACGCCAACTCAGCCGATCCGGTCTTCACCGCACGCATCGCCTCTCAAGGGTGCGCACACTCAAAATGCATCCATATGATCTTAGTGAGGATGCATGCGTGAACGTCGTGTGATGGGAAATCAAAAATTGGTTTACGCCGAATCGGCCGTCCCCGTCTTCACCGCACGGATTGCTTCTCATGGGTGCGCGCTCAACATATTTCTCGCATCAGGCTTAGTAAGGATGCATGCTCAGGGTATGCATGAGTGAAGCTGAAAATTGGGCCTGCCAATCTTTTGTGAATGCCAACTCAGCCAACCCCGTCTTCACCGCATCGTTTCAGAGGGGTGCTTGGACATTGTACCCCTGGGGCATTAGTAAAATCCATCCTCGCATGGGGTCAATTGTAACTGGGCATGGAAATTCGCGCTTGCCTGTCTCTTGTAACTCACATTAGCAGAACTCTTGCTTGCTGCCCAAAGAAATTGGTACCTAGAGAAGGGCTGTTTTTTTTCCTTTGGCTGCTGCAAACCTGCGATCACTGAGATGTTCAAGCGCAATGCAAGGGTGACAGCTGTCTCCCTGTAGCACGAGGCCTAATGTGCAAATCTCAAGAAAAGAGGCCTTCTGCACGCATGGCATTTGTAAAAAGATATAAAAGGACAAGCATGCACGTACTTGCATTGGAGAATTGAGGAATGAGCTGGCACTGCAGGTATGTGTCGGTGATGGGCAACCACATCATCAACCCCGTAATCACCCCTTCCGGGGCATCCGGGACCGTTACGGGCATCCTGGCCGCTAGCCTCGTGGGGCCCGACTACCACCTGTTTCCCGTATGGACCCCCGTCAACATGCAGCTCGGTGAGTGGGGGGACCCACCCATATTATTTGAATTTTACGCCCAGACAAAGCCATTCTCCATCTCTTCTGAGTGCTTGTAGGAGCATTGTCACAATGCAGTGTTGCCCCTAAAAGTTCTACTTTGCAGGTGCACGTTTAGTTGCAGCATATGCTAAACAATATTTTTGTTCAGCTAGATTTATCAAGCAATCAAATTTCGTTTTCCTTTCACTGATATTCAAGCCATGCAAGCCATTCAAGCCAGGGTGTGCAACTCTGCACAGGATTGCATGAGGCACCACCATGGGGCCTGTGAGCACCATGCTCACGACCGCTGTCTTCCTTTCCTTTGGGCACACCCACATGCAAGGTGTTGCTGATCAATCCATCACCATCACTTTTGCATTACTTGATTATGTACTGTAACGTGCGCGCAGGTGCCGGGGCGATGCACACGCCTATTCTGGCCAAGGCGGCGCTGACTGGACCGGCAGGCGACAACACGGCAGGTACGCTGCTGCACGGAGGCTCCGCTGCCACCACTGACTCCAACGGCCTCGCCTGGGTCGCCTCGGAATGGTGCGGCATTTTTTACACATCTTTAGAGCAAAAAATGAATAGAATTTATAGCTTCAAAATCCTAGTGTGCCACAATGCAGCAGGAGAGTTCTAGCACTTAGTCGCAGCTTACAGTACTACCTGCTGGGGCAGTGCAGCCTGCTTGCATGATCACCGGCTTCTGCACTGTATATTTGTGAGAGATGCGGTTATACTTACAATACATCTTATTTTTAATAGCTTATTTACTGGCACTTGGATTGATTCTGCAGGATTGACAATGTCCAAAATAGAATGTACACAGCATTTTTAATGACTGGCTGGCTTTTGTGCGTGCAGGGCTAATAAGCCGGTGGACTTCTGCCAGAACAGCCAGCTGCTGCCTTACCAGACACAGTGCGCCAACTGGTAAGCGCGCTCTCTCTCTCCATTGCCAAATCAAATGTGAGCTGCAAAGCAAATCAGAGCATGGTATTCCTGCCAGAGTCAATCTGCGTTTGCAGACAAGACTCATGCCAAGGCTCCCACATCACCGTTTAATGGACATGCCAGATGCAAGCAAAATACTGTCAAGCGTGGGCATGGGTCTCAGCTTTACATTGCCCCCAGCCAGCCAGAGCTATTTATGACAAAATGTATGCCCCGATGAGGCTTGGTGTGAGCTGACGTTGATTTGTGGTTTTGCAGGGGCACTTACATCACTGCCGTTACCCCGGGCTCATGGCCATGAGGCCCTTCATGACTAATGGACCAAAATAAGAAGTGGGAGACAGCAGTTATACATGCACTGCGAGAAGTGCAAAAGCAGCAGGGCTTTAGGGAAATTGTCAAGCTTTGATCCTACTGCGCAACACTGGTATGGTGTGACTTAGCACTCTTGGAGCGGTTGGTTTGAGCAAGCTTGCTTGGTGGGCAGAACAGATTTTATGGAATGTTACAGTCCCTTGAAATATTACAATGCTAGACAACTGCGCTGTATATGAGCAGCGCAAGTTTTGCCAAGTACATGCATTGCTGCACCGCTCAGCAGGGCGACTGAACGGCTGTTGCCTTTGCTTTTCGGTCTTCACAATTGTATACAAACGTGGCTGCAAGCCTGCTACGTAGCTGCAACGTCGCTGCAAGCCTGGGAAGTGAGACTATTGAGTAGACAAGCTCACTGTGAAATTTTTCAAATTGCATGATGACTTCTGCAAGAAGCTGGCCCGTCATGCTTTGCAATCTGAAGGAAAGTCTGAATAAAATTTAGAGTTGTTGCATGCAAAAGTTGGCAAGAGGAGTGAGTAATTGACCCCAAAACCAGCAGGGGTGAAGGATCATCGAGATTTGCCTGCGACTGACACCAAAGACAGACCAGCCAGTCCCTCCAAAAAAGAATTGTTTCCTACTGCATCCAGGCAATTCTTTCTTTGGCTCATCGCATCGTGTTTCGCAGCGATCACGCTATCCGCTCCCCATATAGGTGCAGCGACTCTTTGATCTCGCCATACACAACAAGGATCGATATGATTGAGACACTGAGTTTCGTGGCACCGTCCATCTACAAGGACGCCGAATTCACACATTTCGGCCGCGAAGCACTCTGGGGCTCACTCATGTGGCGCCAGAAGAAGCATGAGCCCTGCGTGGACCTCCTGGCTCACACCGAACTGGTGAGCACTACTAACGACACAAAATTGCATATTTTGTAACATGATGCATTCTTACTGGGTTTCCAGCAAAGCCTGCAGATTTTGCGTGGTTTGGGCGACCAACAATCTCTATGGTTAATTGGACTTTGGTCGAAATTTCCTGTGCGAAAGCAGCTTTTGTGTTTGGATTGGAGTCAAAATGAACGTCATCATCGAAGCACTTTACTGAACCTATTTTGTGCGCAGGACATCAATGGTTTGAGGCGGCGAGCAATTCTGGCTATGGCGGACGGCGACGGCGACATGGCCTTCAACCTCATCATCACTGACGCCATCACGCTGTGGCCCGACAGCCCCGAGCGCTTCCTCGTTCGAGCGATGTTTCTGATGACAAATGACGACCAGGAGCGGCTTGAACTTGCGGTGAGTGACACTTCCAGCTTGCTAATTGCCAGAGAAACAGTGCAGAGTAGAGCGCTGCTGACAAGCTGATGTCGTCCCTGACAAATCTTCTGGATGTTGTGACAATTGCAGGAGGAGGACGCAGCCATTGCAGTTGCCCTGGATCCCAGCTGCGCCGAGGCCTACTACTGGCGAGCGAAGACACGCAGCTGCCTCAGCAACACCCGCGGAGCAATTGCCGACATGCGCGAATGCATATTGAGCGTGAAGAAGGACCCTTTACTGAAGGACAGGCTCTGCAGGGCCCCCAAGGTGTGCAGCAGCCCACTGTGCCATACAAGCAAATAGATGCTTTCTGCGATGTTCCTTGAGTCGTTGCTGTCCAGTGCAGTCTAGCAGTGGCTTTGTGCCCATGGAAATCAGGAGCCGTTCAGGACTGAGCGGCCATTGTGTTCTTCTCTCCAGGATCTCAAGGACCTGGAGTTTCAGTGGCAGCTGTTGGTCCAAGAACACCAGAAGGGACACGAGGCGCGCGCAGCCGCCGCGGCCGCTGCGAGCGAAGCGCGCACGGCGCAGGCCGCACAGCTGGCGCAGCATGCACGAGAGGTGTCCGCGGAGAAGCTGCGGCGGTTCAGAAGTCTGGAGCTTGACGCGGCTGCAGCTTCCCTCGCTGCTGCCGCTGCAAAGGCTCTCTCTGCAGAGAATCACTGCAGGCACGGCTCTCTTACATGTGTTGGATCCCAGTCCATGATGCGCACTTAAGTCTGTCAAAGAATTATGTAGCTATCATTTTGCGATCCCATAACCCCAAAACAGGCCAATCTTACTACTGAATAGCGATTTGTTGGGAAGCGATACAGTCATCTTATGATCTTGCATGCAGTCTCCTGCAGGCTGGGAAGCTTTTATTGAAGCAGGCTCAAAATTTGTTATTCAGTGAGGGGTTCAGAATGAGTAGTATGCCACCCTGAAAGAGCAGGCCACCTTGAAATTACGGGATCAGCAGTTGACCGACTGACAGACAATGCCTGTTGTGATGCAGGGCCGCTGGAAATGTAGAGAAGCCAGACAGCCCCCGGAGCTCCCTGTGCCAGATCCCAAGTGCTGATTCAACCCCTGCAGATTCCCCCTGCGGCTCACCCAGAGCGACCAATGCTGCGGCAGCTGGCCCTTTTAGCAGCTCTGCCCTCAAGCTGCCAGCTCAGCAGTTGCCAGCTCAGCAGCCGCCAGCTCAGCAGCTGCCAGCTCAGCAGCCGCAATCACTCCGCAACACAGCTGGCACTGCCGTGCAGCCTGGGGCGGTGCCTCCTTCACGCTTGCAGCAGCCACAGTTCCAGAGCCAGAAGGAGCCGTTGCTGTTTGTCAGCCTTCCACCCACACGCGACTCTGCCGCACAGCCGCCTCAGATGGGCAGCTCTGCTGGCCACCGGAGGATCCAAGTCAGCCAAAAGGCAATGTGGCGGCTGCCGGCCGCTGCCCTTGCAGGAGCAAGCACCACACGGCCCAGCACTGCATCACGTGTCTCCGGCGGTGTTCTCTTTGCCATGCCAGCTTCTGAGCAGCCGCTCCCCAGCGGCGCGCCATCGGCCGGTGCCGTTGCGCAGAGATCATGTGCGGCGACGCCAGCCTTTGGCAGCACTCTGTCAGTATGCAGCTCAATTGCACAACTGCCTCAGCAGCACCTGTCAGCTGACCAGGGGACCGTCTCTCCTCGCAGCACCAGTGTCGGCAGTTATTGATGGCATCAAAACGCCACCACGGCCGCCTGCTGCCGGTAGAGGTGTCGGCGTGGTATGCATCGCCCAGTTAGGGACAACCTCCAACGGTTCAACCCCTTGACTGCCTCAGATCGATGCGGATGCGGCGTCCATGAGAAGTTCCTGGGCCAGCTCAAGATAGAGCAGCAGGTTGCGCGCTCGGTGCTCTGGTCCTGCAGGAGCAGAGAGCTGCAAACCTCAGAGGATCACTGACTTGCTGCAATGATGAAGCGAGGAATGGAGTCCGCATTGCTTCCAGCTGCACGCCCACTTATGCTGAAGTCTCACCTGGGAGTTTCTGCTGCACGTAGGCAGCCGCATTGTGGCCCAGTGTGCGCGATGGGCCCAGGTGCTTGGCCACATAGTAGGCGTGCAGCACCAGCGCGTCCAGCGACTGGTGGTCGTAGACCGGCTTGTTCATAAAGAGGCCCTCCTGCAGGCATTTGCATTAGACAATCACATCTTATAATCCCTGCATCAATGATGCACCAAGGGGAAGAGGCAACAGCACACATGTGGATACCAGATTGTGGTGGTGAATAACAGGGAAGGCGCACATCCGGCATGGGGAGGGCAGCGGCCTTGCGGGCATAGTAGTAGGCCGAAATGCGTTCGCGGAGCCAGCAGACCTCGGTGCCGGCAGTGCCCTGCGGGCAGGCGTCCATCACTTTGTGGTGGTGCCAGCACAGCCAGATGAGCGGCTCCGCCCGCTCTGGGAATAGGCGGTGCGCGTTGAGGAAGTCTGTCCGGGCGTCAACCGTGCCCAGCGGAATACGGTCATGCTTGATGCGCCCCTGCAGCCAGGACATGCTTACCATCCCTGCTTCCCAGATGACCATGACATGCGGGTCAAACGCCTTTCATCTGTGCGAACAGCTCAGCGTGCAGCACTCCGGCATGCCCATGTGTCTTTGGGCTACACAATGAAAAAGTGCCGAGGGCAGAAAGGATGGTGAAAGGGCTTTTTGCACCCGGCGCATGTGGGCCTCGAAGACCTCCTGCTGCCAGCCACCCATGTCGATGCGCTTCTGGTACATGTCCAGCGCGGCTGGGATGTCATCCACCAGGTCCAGCGTCTGCGCCAGGTAGAACACGACGCGCGTGTCATGCGGCTGCTTCTGGTGCTCCGCCGTCAGCAGAGGCAGGTCCAGCTGCGTACCCACAATGATCTCAAAGATTTGCTCCTCAGAGATTCTCATCACAGAGAGGTATACAGTGCCAGCACGCCCAAATTTGCAACTGTGTGGGTGTTGTCAGGTGAGAAGGCAATGCTTGAATTAGCCTGTCATGGGGAATGAGAGACTGCGCACATCCTTCCAGCGCGTGCTGGACTTGTTGTGTGTGATGGGCAGGTTATACATCCTGATGACGGGGAAGCGCATGACGTCGTCCACACCAAACTGGTTCATGTAGCCGATGCCAGTGTGCGAGGGGCTCTGCATAGGGCACCCAAGCTTATCTACAGAAATCTCCATCATCTAAAGGGCTGCCTCAGCACGCGTCCTCAGTCAGTTGGGTACCATATGAACAATAGCACAGCAACATGCCACGGCAGAGAGAGGACAAACCTCATGGACCGGGTAAAAATAGCGCCAGCCGTTGTCAAAGCCAACTTCATCTGTGGGGAATACCCGTGTAGTGTAAAAAATGATGTCGCCCGAGTACAGACTTATCTGGACGGCCTTTGCGCAGACTGGAATTGATCTGTGCAGGCACTCGCGTTGCATGCGCTTGACCGCCACCCGCAGCCGCCACGTGTTG
>JADEYI010000242.1_pt1 | contig 96111 bp, 103 predicted proteins | sample 8542331 | NCBI WGS metagenome assembly JADEYI01 (sample SAMN16510988, study PRJNA670497) | mine drainage metagenome | isolation source: biofilm near Copperflume 1 | place: Germany: Marsberg coppermine Kilianstollen | collected 2018-02
CCTTTAACTGCAGCTTGTCTGCAGAACGCACCTTGCCTGTTGGCAGGAAAAGCGTTTAGTAATAATAATAACTTGAAATAATTTGTGCGCAGTCCGGGCTGCTGCCGGACGTGGCTGTGGGCGGCGGCTCTGGCCCCGGCTGCTTCACGCACACAAAGGGCATCCACACAACAACCGGCCAGCTCTGGTGGTGGGAGACCATTATGACCTTCCTCCTCGTCTCGGCGCGTTCCCTCCCTTTCTAGCATAATTGCACCATACGGATTCGGTCATTCGGCATACGGTGTATATTCGGTCGTATAGTCGGTGTTTTGGGCCAAAATAGGCCGTTTTTGACCGTATCCCGTATATTTTAATACCGTATGACCGTATATTCGGCCGTATATACGGTCCCCATAAACTGGTCTGACCGAGTGGTGCAACTATACTTTCTAACTATCTCTGGCATGTAAGGCATCCTACAACCTGACACCTGCCCAACAACGCGTTGCCTCTTATTTGGGTCTCATCTTGGCAGCATTCTTGTGCAACGGAGGCCATGTCCTGATTAGAGACTGCCCATGAACAGAAGTCTTACAATGGCCGAGGTTTAGGGTGCAGGGGTGAAGCTTACCTTACTGAGTGGTCACGTTGTCTCTCCCGCGCTGCTGCCAGTCATTGCAGCGCACCCTCGTGACTGCCTTGCGATGACCAACACGAGTGTGATGGTATGCGTAATGAGGATTAATTTTTCAAGTTCTGAAAAGGCGCTGACACAAAGGTATGAATGCTGGCAGGTGGTTTATGCAACGGCGGTGACTAAGCCAGGTCATGGCAACATGGCACCACTCGCCATCGGCTTCACACTCTTCGCATCAGCCTTCGTAGGTGCGACCCATCTTTGGCTGCTTCTATTTTCCCCCTTGCCTGCATGGATATGCTTTCCATGCAGCCATCCAGTTTCTGCAGAAGCACAACTCCACGTAGGACATGATTGAGCCTGCGCATCAGCACTCCTTCAGCAAATTTATCTAATGTGTAGTTTGCCAACAATATTGCAGTGCCTGCGGATTCATGCCTTTCCACAAGATTCTCATCAGCACTTGCACCATGTCTTGCATGCCATGACTCATGGCATGCAAGCAGGTCTTGACAGCTCCCTAAGGGATTGGCCAGATTGTTCAGGGCTAGGGGCAAAGTTTCAGGTCAGCCCCGGAAAACTTTGACTTTTGGCAAAACGGCGTCAGGGCAACGCCCCGAAACCACATGGCTGTGACTCAGGGGCATCCTGGACTATTCAGACAGTTTGAACCACTTAGAGGCCAGATTAAGAAGTTTGCCTGCATCTCCCTGTTAGAAAACTTTGGGAATCTCAGGGATGTCCCAAATTTTCAGCTACTACCGCGGTAGCGAATCCCCTGCCCACCCTTGCTTTGCCTTGGGGGCTGGCCTGAGATCTTTTAGGGCACCTGTCAAATCTTGGCCATGATTGTCTACCGTACATCCTGCTTGCCCTTGCTTGTGTCCAAGCCTCGATCTGCACCATCAATCAAGCCAGTCAATTCAACGGCATGGCATGTCAATGGTGAAGGCTCCTAAGCCAGCAGTACAAATCTTTCAAGCAGTCGTGCACTCTTGACATTTTACCCCCTTGTTTGCCCCTGAGCTGCACATTGAGACGCTTGAGGCTGCTGATCGCATCTGCAGTGAAAATACATTATTTGCATGCCCGCCCGTGTGAAACATTGATCATCTGCACCTCCTTGAGCATGTCGAATGACTCCAAGATCCCAAGAAAGAATGTCTGTGTGAAAATCCCTTGCATCTGTGTTCAGGCGGTCCCTCCACTGGAGCTGCATTGAACCCGGCGCGCGTGCTTGGCCCAGCTTTGGTCTTCCACTGCTACTGGGACACAGCATTCGTCTACGTATTCGCCGAGTTCTTCGGAGCGGCTATTGCGGCTGCACTGGTTTTGCCGCTGTATGGGTTTGGACAGTTTGGGTCCCTGTTTGATGCGCGCATCTTCCGCTGGCTTGGGCTCTCGGTGCCGCGCCACCTGGCAGAGGTGAGTCATTTCTGTGTTTAAATTACTCACCCTGAGTCTATAATTAGGGTTTGGTTCATCCCCCTAAAACCTAAAAAAATAACATAACAAGGAGGTATAATTAGGGTTCTGTATAACACTTTGGGTCAATGTTTGACGCTCGCATCTTCCGCTGGCTGGGGCCGTCGGTGCCGCGCCACCTGGCAGAGATAAAAGTTTGAAGAATCCGACAAAAGAGTACTAAAGGGTGTAATAGCAACAAAAAATGGGCGTTGAGACAAAGACAGCATATTCCGCTGGCCAAAACCGCCAGTATTCCGCTGGCCAAAACCGCCAGTGCCGCCCCACCCAAGGTGCTGGTCCGATCCATGAGGTTTGCCTGGGGCAGAATCTCGTTTGCTTACTAGTTTATATTCGTACTGCTTCCATGCTGAGTATGCCTCTCGGAGACGCACTACCTGGCAGAGATTCTTAGGATATCACCATGCCATGTTTGCTGTCAAAAAATAGAACAACCATGCCTTCTTGCCTGGGGTGTTGTAAGGGAGATGACCAGTGGATGCACTTTACAGCCGTCGTAAAGATGACTATGTGGCATTAGACTGTTCCGCGTTGGCGTTTTCTCCCTGAGATAAAGTTGGGTGACTGGTGGTTGCGCCAACTTCTCTGACACACAATGATGCCCACGTGCCCACGGTTGATTGGGTCTTGCTTGGATCTGGCGAGTCCATCAAGGGGTAGGATTTTGGCAGCGTTTACTGCAGCTTGTCTGCAGACGCACCTTGCTTCTGGCAGGAAAAGCGTATAATAATAATAGCAATAATAACAATGATGCCTCCGTGCAGCACCATCAGGGCCCGGGCTTACCTCAGCACACAGCGCAGCTGCCGCCGCAGTACCAAGTTGTGGCTTCAGCAGCTTCACACCACAACCTTACACCACCCCCGCAGCCGATCCCATCAGTCACCATTGATGTCAGATCCAAGAGCTCGCCACTCGTGTCCGTTCCCTCCTCTGTACAGGTGGGTGCTCATCCAGTGTTGACGGCGCCTGATGGGCTTTCTGCCAGAGATAATTTTAGGCAGAGTGGTTGTGTGTGTTGACAGTGCTGCTGCACAGTGTGTGAGTGGCAGCAGAGTCGAACGGAGGGCCTTGCACAAAGGGCACTGAAGTCAGGTGGTACTGGGAAAGCATTGGCAGAGCTGAGAAAAGACTTCTGATGTTGACGTCTGCTGATGTCTGATGTCATCTGTGCTAAAATAGAACGACATGCTCATAAAATTGGGCTAATGAGGCCCAGCGCAGTGCTAGTCTATTATCTCAGCAATGTGTTGGCTGTCAGCTGGCGGCAATTTATGCATGCAGGCAGTGCAAGCAAGAGCTCCTCAGAATCCGGAAACCAAGAATGCTGACAGCTCTCTGCAGCCGAAAAACCCTGGGCCAATCCGGGCTCTTTAAACCTGAGCGAGACCTTGGCTTTTGCCATCGGTCAAGATGTATTTCATGATATGATACAGGATCAAGTCAGTGCTGTGTAATATCTGCACTGTCATGAGTAATGCTATGCGCATGCAGGCACCGCATGCAAAGGCTGCGCAAAAACCGGCCAGCAAGAATGCTGACAGCATCGGGGCGGCTACAGCGTTTGTGGCAGAATTCGGAGCGCCGGTGCCTCCACCAAAACCTAGCAAACCCTCTCTCGCTGCCCTTGCGCAGGTATGATATTAATAATTCTGTTGGTGGACTTCTGGCTGAAAGCGCTGCTTTTGGGCGTTTTCTGCGTGCCCAAATGAAACAAGTGGCACAAGTGTGTCATGCAGTCGTGCTGAAATGCTTGGCAAATATCTGCAGATACCTGCAGGCACCAGGGCAACAAGTTTAATTACGCACAATGCACCTAACCCAACGGCCAGAGCTTGCTGCGTTCTAAGAAGTTGTGTAACTAATGCAGCTTCCTCGGCAAGCTGGCTGCTTCCCAGGAATAAAATGCATGTAGACCGTGCATATCACCCATGCTGCTGTTTATGACTTAGACAATGTAGGAACAGCGAGATCAACTGAAAACTTGCGTCTGAGACCTTCTGTATTTTGCCTTCAGGCTGAGAAGGCGCGGCCGCACCACAACCCCTCGCGGATCAGCAGCCCAGGAGAACCGACATTGCAACCTTGGACAAGCGCTCGCCCGCCGCTCTAAGCACTGCCGGCACAATATCTATCATATGCAAGTTGGTGAGGGCGGTATAAGCACCGAGCACCGTGCCCACGGTTGATTGGGTCTTGCTTAGATCTGGCGAGTTTATCAAGGGGTTGGCTTGTGGCAGCCTGTAGCTGCAGCTTGTCTGCAAAACACTTCTTGCCTCTCGGCAGGACAAGCATGTGACAGGTTAATTATATGCATGGTGCATTGGACTTTGCAGCAAAATCTGCTGGCTGTTGATAGAGTCTTATTTAAGCCATATCCGCCATGCGAGTCAGCAGCCCAGGACAGCCGCAGCCGAAAACTAAAGACATGCACTCGGCCGCCGCTCTAAGATCAGTCAGCAGTCACTCAACACGTCAGCGCTGAAGAGCGGTGTTCGGCACTGCATGAGGACAATTAACATTATTATTATTATTATTATTATTACAGTGTCGGCAAACCCAAGGCCCGAAGGCCATAGGGCATACACACAGAGTGTCTGCAGCCACATCTGTGGGGCCTGAACGTCTGGTCTGCAGCCCATATGGTATCATAATAAAAGTCTAAGTCCAGGTGAGCCGTATTATTCTTCATATTGTTGCACACTTTTTCTGCCAGAGGCAATGTGCATCTGCAGACAGGCTGCATGTAATCGTCATTATCATAATCATTCCTGCCAAGAGGCAAGGTGCGTCCTGCAGACAAGTTGCGGTGAAAAGCTGCCACAAATCTAGCTCTTGGTGGCTGAGGACTTCTGACTGCTCCTTGTCAGATTCTGCACTCCTGCAATCACTAAGGAAGGATATTACGCATTAACTCCAGCCGCCCAGGGCTGATTGGATGTACTGACAGCAAGCAAGTGATCAAAACAATCCATGACAAGATGTGTAACACCGACAATATCCAATTGCCACATCACTTAAACTCTTTGGTAACGTTCCTTTGGCTGCTAACAACCAAAGATAAAAGGAAAAAATTATGTAGATAGGCACCCACCAGGACTCGAACCCGGGCATTCCGATTGGGGGGGAGGGGCTCGAACCCTCTACACACCACACCAATCGTCCAGGGACATGGGCTCGAACCAGTTACAGCCTGACGCCACCAGGAGAGTCGTGCCGTTGCTCAGCTGCTGCGTTTAGATGTATATAAGGCTTGCGTTTGATGCTCCCGGATTTGTTAAATACCAGCTTCCCAGGCCGTTTACCCAGCGCGCTGCAAAGTGCTAGTTCCGTCTGGTTGTTGACACAAGTTGCCTCAAAGCTGTCGCACTGTGCGCAGCTCACAGCAGAGAGCACGGGGCCACCTCACAATTGTGTGAGATTTCTTACTACGTTTGTAGGGAGGCGGGTGTAGTTCTGAGGCAGCCAGTTTGTTTTATAGACACCACAGGAAGATGAACACCCAAATTCAAGAGTCTGACTTCTTGCTGATATCAGCCATGCCATACCCCTGTCGGCATGGTCACATTTTCGCGTTCGTGGTGTAGAACACGAAACGCAAGAATGATCGATGTGTCACAGGATTTCGGGCTTTCTGCTGAAGACGACGTGCTCGGACTTCCCTGGCGATGACTGAACCTCACGGCAGCAATGTATCACAGGTCTGGTCCATCTCCACAAACGCCACAAATAGCATCAACGATATCAAAAATATTTTCTGCAGTTCGCCATTAAATGTATTGGGCCACAAGCCTCTCTCATCGGGTTTTCTCGCCAACTGCTGTAGGTTGAGCAGAGTTTGGAGAAGCTATAAATGACGCCAGATCTGCCACTCAAGGTCTGGTCCGCCATAGCTGAGCACTTCAATCACGACAGAGATTGGGCCAGAGCTTGCGGCACCTGCCGAACTTCGTTCAGAGTGCAACCGTCAAGCACAGCAATGAAAGCCGCAGTCAGGAGCCTGTCAGAGCAGCTGTGGTACACTCATTAAAGCCAGCGTGCAGAGATCATTGCCCTGCAAGCAGTCATCAGAGAGTCACCGAGCACGGATGCTGAGCTGGATGCCAGCGTGGCAGACAGGTCAGAGTCAGCCTTCAGCAACCTGCAGCAGCTGAGAGTCTCACTGCTGGAAGGCCAGCCGTCTACCTGGCTGTTCCAGGCCTTGAGCAAGGCAATCAACCTGCAGCTCTTGCACATGGATCTTGTGAGCCTGCAGCCTCTGCCGCTCTTGAGCAGTCTCAAGCATCTGCTGCTGTACATCAGAACAGAGGATAATCTTGGAGAAGGTTTCTGCAATGCTATTGGGGATCTTGCCTGCCTGGAAACTCTATGCATGGGCAGAGAGTTCGGCAAGTACCGCATGTTCAGACATGAGTTTTATCAGGAGGGCAATGTGCTCATGCTTGCTCTGAACCTGCGCAGATGCTCTTTCTTGCCGCAGTCAATTTTGACACGGTAGTGCCGGCTGCTCTGCAGCTTCCTGAAGGGTGCAGAGTGCTCATTGATTGTCACGTGTCACATGTCTCACTGCATGGGAAACGTGGCGTCATGCTACCTCTGGATCTATTAGGGCCCATGAGGCTGATTTTGCACTGGCAGAGCTGCTGAGCAGATCAGGGCAGAGCTTGACATCTCTCAGTCTAGTGGGAGATATCCTTGGTTTGAGGATTCCCCTCAAGAGCTACCAGATTTCCTTGACGTTTCTGCGCCTTCCCCAGAATGGGGAGTATGGCGGCAGAAAGGCCGTCCGGATCAGAGTTGCCTCTGCTTTCTGCTTCAATCTCAACACAGAGGCTCCCGCGGATATTGAAGATCCCATATTTGCTCGCGCAGAGCCTCTCATGTTACTCTTTACAGTGGAGTCAGGAGAGTCCCGGCATGCGCAACCTGAGATCAGCACTGTGACCTCTGAACATAAGGCAGTCCCAGAGGTGTACGGATGTTTGTACTTCAACCTACTGCGCAGATATAAAGCTGACAAGTTTGAGCAAGGAATGCCCGTGCCGGGCATGTGCAGTTTTGCCTTGTTTTTGAAGGCATCCTGCATCCATGCTCGCAGAACGTCTAGGTCCCTTCCGGGCTGACCAGGTTGTTGGGAACGGTGGAGATTCGGTTATTCTTGCGATACAAACGCCGAATGTACTTAGGTGGGACACTGCTCATTGTGGTGGTCGGTGTTGCGATTCAAAGGGTGTGTTAAACCCAGGGTATGTTATTGATGCAAAGACATGGTGTTTTGGGAGAAGTTTACAGGAGTTCTGCTGGAAGGCACCTAGCCTTGGAGGGCTGGAAAAGCTTCTGAAGATGATTATAATTTGGAAGGATGATAGCCTTTCAGTAAATAGCTCTGTAATGCAGACACCTGCCTTGCTTTGTGCAAATTATGAGCGCATTCAATAAATTGATGTCAACAGCTTGATTTTCAATAAAGGAGCCGTGACACACATTCTGTAAATTGCACACCCTCGTTCATGTGCATATGCCTGAAGCTTCCATGTCTATGCAGTCATCATGATGGCATCGCCAGCGATTCGCAATTCATTCTGAAGTTTTTAGGCCGTGAAGTTTAAGTCAGCCTGCAGATCACAAGCCTTGAAGGACAGAGGAGCATTACATACAAGATGCAGTCTGGGCACCAAAACAAGCACAACGTATGACTAACATGGCAGTCCATGATTTCAGCACTGCCCCAGGAAGGATGCATTGCAGCATCAGGAACGCTAAAGAAACCCAGAAATAACTGCACAGCGATCTCAATGTGCACACATAAAATAACCAAATCACACTCCGCCCGGTGAGTCACCTTCATGGGATAATTCTCAGCCCAGAAAGGCATTCAGCACTCATTGGAGGGATCTGTTGAGCATTCATATCCCTCAGATTATATCATAATATAGAATGGTTGACAAACAAGCATATCCCATATGTTGAGCAAGGTCTCAGCCCCCAGATTATCAACCCCTTCCTAAAGGGAATGACGCCGCTCATTAGCACTGCCTTCCAATAAAAAATAGAAGCATCTCCTGCTATAGCACATTCTGCAAGGCAGACCAGATTTTCCCAAGCAGCATTCCAGCTGCGTGGGAGTGTTTGATTCATCAAAAGTTAAGCAGCGCAAAACCCCGCTATCTTATTGGCCTGGTAAGCCACTTCTCTTTCGCAAAGTGCCTCTCAGGTTTGGGTCAGCCCCAGTCTTGCCTGCTGGTGAGACTCTCACGGAGCCTCTGTGCATTTCCTGGTAAGTCTAAATTGTAAACTTGTGCAACTTTCTCTTTCTTACTCGCGTTCAGACAGACTGACCTCCCTGCATTTGCTGCCACGTCTACTGCTGCTCACTTGCGCTGCGATGATCATTTGTGAACTCCTGCTCTTGTCTCACTCTCGACAAGCATGCTCTCCAGGCGTGCACACATTTTGGAGAGTCTGGAGGACTATTCAAACGAAAAGTTCAAGTCCAAATTGGCCAGAGCTAAATAAATTCCTGGACGCTTCTGCCTGCCGCCCTGTAGCCTCCTAGCACACCTTAGAAGATTCATGCTTTTCATGCGCGCACACCCGGCTGACTGTGCAGCTTCCAGGCTGCAAGGACGTCGTCAATGCGCGTGCGTGGGTCGGTGCAGGGGTAGTCTGCAATGGCGTTCCTGGCATGCAGGCAGCTTCCGCCAGCTTCCCCCGTCGTGTTGCATGCGCGGACCCCTGCGGAGCACACTAATCCAGCATGAGGTCTTTGTTGGTTTGCTTAAGGGTACTTCTGCGGCTGGGAAAGGAATAAAAGGGCCAGCTTACAAAAGGTGAAAGTCTGCAGGTTGGCGTGATCTGCAAATTACTCAAAGAAGCTGGATGGGATTATGCGCCCTATCAAGCAGTGGGAAACAAGTGAGAGCAGCCTTGCAAGGGATGGTTTCAGACACAGGTGGTTTTTGTCTTAGATAAATGGACAACAGACAGACTACCAAACATTGCAAAGGACGGTGTCATGTGGCATGCTAGGGGCAAAGCCCGTTCTCAGATATTCGCTTAGCACACCACGAAATTATTTACTGTCCTTAGTTGTTGATCTGTCACCTGGGCCGCTCTGGTTTCGAAGGCTCCGTAGCTGCTGCGCCCTGAGCTGCGGCTGCGACTGCGGTCGGTGGAATTTGAAAATATTTTTCCAGGCTTCAGGCCCTTGCTTAGGGTCATACTACGGCCATGGGCCTTGCCAGTCTTCGAGGTCTTGCTGCAGCTGCGCGTGGGGCTAGGACTGCAGGACATGGCGCTGGGAATTGCCGGCAGCGGACTGCCCTTGCGTTTCTTGCCAAATTTGCTTAGGCTGCGGCCGCGGCTGCGGCTAGTGCTATGGGCTGCCTCGCGCCCGCCGCGCGGCTGGTCGCCAACAGGGCTGCAACTGCGGCTGCGGAAGGGGCGCATGTAGCACGGTGACGGCCGCGGGGCCTTGCGGCCGGCGTCGCCGCGGCCGTCCCGGCTACGGCTGCGGCTGCCGCTGCCGAGGCGGCCATGGCGGTCGATACCGTCGGCCCGGCCGCCGGTGCGGCTGCGGCTGCGGCTGCAGCTGCTGACGGGGCTGTAGCTGCGTTTTGGAGCATTGTTGCGGCCGCGGCGGCCGCCGTAGGGGCGGCCATACAAGTCATGGGATCGGCGCGGCGGGGGCCGATGGTTATTCCCCGGCTTTGCGCAAGGCGCGTTGTGTGGGGGATAGCCGCCCACGTGATAGTATCTCCCCGCGTAGGCCTGGCGGTTGCCGGCAGGAGTTGCGCGCTGGTCTCGGCTGCGGCCGCGGCCGGCCGCGCACGACAGCCGGCCCGAGAGGTCGCCGCCGCCGAGCGCTTCGCCAGCTTTGTTGGCGGCGCCTGGAATTCCTCCAAGTTTCAGCTGAGATATTTCACTAAAGTCCATAAGGGACACCACTTTCATGGCTGTACCCAATTTATTAAAGCATGTGTTTAGTTGGTAATCAATACACAAAATGTCAAGAGAAACACTGCAGTGCATGACTTGACATCACAGGATGAGATTGTTCTCGGCGGCACTGATTTCTGTGATGCTCCCCTGTTGCACCTTCAAGACTTTCATGTTGGAAGTCCAACACTTCTAGGCAGGTGTCACCTCTCTGGAACCTCCCAGGGTGCAATGAAGGGGTCTCTGAGCCAATATGAATGTCCACCGAGGCCCAGTAAGGCCCTGGGAGATGGGAGATCTCACCTTTGCTGCAGCTGTCCTGGCAGCTCTTGACGCCCACCTCGCCCTCTTCGCGCTCGTCTGACTTCTTCTTGGGTTCCGGCTTCCAGGGCGGCGGCCGCTGCTTCAGCACAGCTGCCGCCTTGATGGGGTCCTTTGCCAGCTCAGCAAATGTGTGCAGTCCTCTGTCAACACCAGCCTGCAACGTCAGAAATCTCTTTACTTTTCTTCAATCTTGTAGGGTGTAGGGGTTTGTATTTCTGAGCGGTGTTTGCAATGTTCCTGTTTTGAAATGTCTTTGTTTTGTTCTCGGTAAGTATCATGAAATTTGACCACAGACATGCACATGCCAGTGAGCAGAGACTGCCACAGCTCAAGGAAAATAACACGCCTACAATGTACCGCTAGACTCTGACACCTGTATATTCTGGCTCGGGCTTACGTTGTGCAGCAATATATTATTCTGCAGGGCAGCATAGCTGTTATTTTGTCAGACACATGGGAATGCATATCCTCAATTTATATCATTACACTGATCTCAGATACCTAATGAAGCTTGCTGAGGTTGGACTTCATGTGGGAAAGGGCTCCACCTGCGTGCCTTTCTGGTTCCAAGCCGGCTTGCGCGCAGGTGCCGCATTGGCAGGCTTCTCAGGCGGGCACGGGTTCTGCATACTTTGGTTGTGGCGAGCGATGAGCGCAAACAAGTCGATGCCTGTGCCCTCGTCGTCGGCTACAGCTCGCGCGCCCTTTCCTGCTCCTGAGTGTGACATTACAAGAAGGTTCAAATTAATTAGGAGATGAGGCAGCAGCAACAACAAGACACGCTGAAGGTAAATGACACCTCCTTAAGGGTTGAAAGACGCCTCGTTTAGTTGTAAGCTCTCATTTCTGCGCAGGTTTGCTCATTCAGTCCCTTTTCTGAGCACCAGGCATAGATAGATAATGGTTAGGGGTTACCTTCAGGCCTGGACGCATTGAAAACCCATGTCTCCTTTGCTAGAAATGCCGAATGCTCCTCGCAGCCACCCTTCTTGATACAGGCAAATGCCGGCTGCTCATCAGCCGGCCCGGTGAACATGCATGCGCCCGCCGCCGGCACCGGCGGCGGCGGCGGCGGCGGCGTCACAACTGCCGGGCGCGCATCGGCCGGCCCGGAGAACATGCATCCGCGTGCAGCCGGCACCGGCCGCACCGGCGCCGGCCCGGTACCGATGCATGCTCGCGCACCCGGCACCGGCCGCGCCGCCCGGTGCTCATTGGCCGGCACGGCCCCAAAGCATGCGCGCGCAGCCGGCACCGCCCGCGGCTGCGCCACGGCCTCGGCACCGATGCATGAGCGCGCAGCTGACCGTGGCGGCGAGGGCGGCGGGTGCATCGGTGGCGGGGGCGGCGGCGGCGGCAGCGGTGGCGGGGACATTGGAGGCAGAGACGGCGGCAGTGGCGGTTGCAGTGTGCCAAGCTGCGCTCGCGCGAGCTCCTGTTTCATGCACTCGATGATGGCGTCCCTTCCGGCAAGTTCCCGGGCTCTTTCGGCGGCGGCCGCTGCGTGCATAGCGGCCAGGCGCGCAGCTTCCTTGGCCGCCTCCCCTTGCGCCGCCAGCTGGCACGCCAGCTCAGTCTCCTTTCGTGCGTGCCCCTCGCACGCAGCCGCCACCGCCTCATGCCTTCGCTCCATCGCGCGCAGCTGGTAGCAAAAAATCATTGAATGCATTTTGGACTTCTACTTGACATTTTCCCTAGGTATGTAAATGTTGTCCTCTGTGGCAGCAGAGAACGATCGGAGTGGTGACAAACAACTTGTATTGAATATGCGTTGTCTGTATTGAACGGGGCACCGGTATCCCCTTGATTCTCGTTTTTTGTCAAGCGCCTTGGATTGATAATCAATTGTCTGATTATCAAATCCAATAGATAGAAATGATGCTCACAGAGAAGCACCAATGCAAAAGCCAGCATACACCATCCAGATTATTCAGGCTGAGTGGATCTAGTGCAGGCTGTACAGAAACTTCAAGGATGCCACAATGCATTGTTCTTGCAGGGATGACTTAAGATCCAGCTATCCAGAGCAGAAACCCACCTCTTCTTCAGCACGCTTGATGTCCAGCTCCCGCTGTTTGGCGCTGGTAAGGGTAGATACGCGAAGGCGGCTCAGCTCCGCCTGCTTCTGCTGCAGAGCAACCTTGCACCGCGCCTGCTCCGCGACCTGTGGCAGAAATATTGCCTATGAAACATGAGGCACTCACCTTGGTCTAAATTAGCAATCTCTTACAATTGGCACCTCCAATCCACCCGTGATGATCCTTAGCTGACTCTGAGCGTCTCCTTTCAACTTCTGGGAAAGATGCCGAACATTTCCTATCCTGCCGGGCCTCAGCATTGCCACCCGGGCCTGCTGTTGGGACCGGTGATTCTTTTCCCCTCTTCATTTCAAGGGCACTTTCCTCCTTAGCCCCATATCTCACCAGCACTCTCACATACAGATGAACCACACAATGCTGCTTCTCTAGAGCTCCATTAAATTGTGGCACAATATGCAATCCCAATACTTGTGAGTCAGCGAGTCACCTGAGACTGCGCCTTGCCAAGCTTTGTCTGCAGGGACCTGATGGCCGCATCGTAGTTCTTCTTCTCTTGTTTGAGCTCCGCCTCTCGCTGCCTGTGCAGAGCCTCTGCCTCCAGCTTCCTCTCACCTTCCTCACACAGCTTGGCCTGAGCATGCATCACTCTCCCTATAAATTATATAATTATCCTTCTACCCTGAATATATTATCTACACATCTTTCCTGCCAAAAGGCAAGGTACGACCTCCAAACAAGCTGCAGGTCAAAGGCTGCCCACAATGCCACCCCTTGTCGGACTCGCCAGATCCAAGCAAGACCCAATCAAATCTGGGCGCGCTGCTCAGTATTTACACCGGCCCCCGCCAGCTGGAACCGATAAATGGATTTCAACGTTAATTTATTATTATTCTTGGCAGTGCAAATAAGGGCCCAGGTAGGATCTGCTGTGTCACCTGTCAGAGCATATGCAGCTGAGAGGATATTTGCCGCAAAGCGGGATGGGATGATCTGAAAAGAGAATTTCAATTCTGGGTAGGAGAGGCCTCAGCATTGGGGAATAAAGGATGAGAAATAGGAGGGTTCTCTAACGGAAGGCACTAGCAAATTGTGGCAGTGAGACCAATGAATGCTACCTCGAGAGCTGCAATCTTCTTCCGCTCCGCCTGCAGGAGCAAACAAAGGATTAGCATGTCATACCTCTACCTGAGCCCGGGCGATATAGACGACACAACATGCACACACTTTCCAGACACGGGATAAGAAGGATTGTATGACATTGTCATTAACTCATTTCAGATTCTGAAACGGTCTTTGAGAGACCTGTTGCGAGCAATCCGAGGCCCGTCTCATGGGCAGGCTTTCACAGTGAATGCTCATAACAAAAACCTTTGAATTGTCTGCATCCTGCCATTTATTGCCCCAGAATTCGGGGTCTCGAACCTAATCACAAAAAAAACATCTCAGGGTACAAGCAATGTGCGTGAGCTCTAACTGTCCTGGCAGGCAGTAAGCTGTGCTCGCACCGCTAGCTTTTTGGCCCAGGCAACCTTTCTTTCCATAACCTCCCAGAATGACTGCAGCACAACACAACAGGCGCTCAATTCCCTCAGCACAGCTGTCATTTACTCTTCATCAATTGACTCATCTTTGAAGTAATATTATCTACCAAAATTCCTTAAATTGACGACAGCAGGTCGTGACTGCTGCTTGTGAGTCCTGATAACTCATCGCTGACTCCTGGCCATGCCTCACCATTACCATGCCTAATGCAAGATACATAACTACATATGACTCATCTGTGGAAAAGCACATGCGGCGATCACTCGATATGTCACCTTGGATTTCAGGTCAAATTTCCAACTTGGCAAGTCGCTGAGTATAAAGTTAAAAGATTTAGAAAACCTTGACTCAACATGTCCAAAATATTACTCACCTCGCCATAGTCCAGCAGAATTTCCTCTCCTTTCTTGATCCCGCGCTTGGCAATGAAGAACAGATGCAGCTCAGTCGTGCTGCGGTCGAGGACCTGAAAGGAAAGACTTTGTCAGTTTATCTTCACTTTTTGAGTCACCCTTGTCGTCTTTCAGTCATCTGTCGGTCTTAAAACAGCACCCTGCAATGTGAAGCCCAATTCCTCGCGAAAAGATCCAAATTATTTTCTCTTGACACAGTAATGCTGGCTCAGTATTGTATTACAGGATGCGGAGAGGCAGTAAAGCTCTCCTGGTTGAAGTTGACCAAAACATTCCAACAACTCAGTAAGTGAGTGCATACGGCGTTTTGCTCACACGTTAATTACTGACGAACAGCCTACTGATTGACTCACCTGGAAAGACATTACGTTTGACTTTTTCTCCTTGTCAAGAAATCCCTTGGCGTCGTTGATGAGGGCCAGGCAGTTGCGCGCGCGTGAAGCATCTATTATTATCTCCTGGTCCTTGGCCCAATGGTCTTCTGCATGCACAAGCATTATTGTCCTCATTATTATTATTACTATTACTAATGCTAGCACTAACGTCACACGCTTTTCCTGCCAGAATGCGAGCTGCGTCCTGCAGGAAAGCTGCAATTGAAGGCTGCCATAATCCTACTCCTTGATATCATGGATGGACTCGCCAGATCCAAGCAAGACTCAACCAAGCGTGGCCACGGTGCTCAGCATCAATACCGCCTCCCGTCTGCCGGGCACAAGCATGGGGGACTTGAGTATTCCAAAGCACGAGAGAGGAACAAGAAGATCCTGCAACGTGGCCACTCGTGAAGAGTATCGCAGACAGGCGCGCAGAATCAGCATTCCTGCTAAGAATTTTGGCTGAAAGCAATGTGGCTTTGAACATGCCTTTGAATCAGTGGGTCAAAGCCAGAAGCATGGCAGAAAAGAGGACCTTGAAGAAAATTCTTGAAGAAGCTCAGAGCTACAGGGCACATTCATTATTGCAATGAAATGCGACAAATGGGCATTTATGGTGTGTACGCACTTGGGAGGTCAATTTCGGAATCAAATGTTTCTGTTTTGTCCTTTATTATGAACCCTGTCACGCGCTCCTCGCCGTCGCACGCCGCAGCCGCGTCTTCTTCCGACTGCTCCTCAGTTTTTACCACGCCGCAATATTCGCCGAGCAGGTGGAACTGCGGCAGGTCCTGCATGACAAACCACGGTGGTCATCGCCGTATATCCTGCTCAACAAACACATCGCCTTTAAGAAGGGTAAAAGACACCCCAAAGACGCTATAGGGCAAGCAGCAAAGAACAAGCCTGCCATTTTGGACTGTATCACGTGCACATTAAGCAGTCTGGCTGGGTGGATCTCTGCGGCAAGACATACTATGACATGTGCAGAGGGCTGTGAAAAGAGTGTAGTGCTCCATGCAATCTGACTGAGCAGGCTGTCAGGAAACATGATTTTCCACCCTCAGCCAGAATAAGCAGTTGTCAAAATCAGGCTCAGTGTAATTTATTCAGATTGCTACATGAGAGCTGTGAAACGAGGGCTGTGAGACCAGGCTACCAAAATCCTACCCTTGATGGACTCGCCAAATGCAAGCAAGACCCAATCCGCCGTGGGCGCGATGCTCACTATTTTGTACCGGCCCCCGCCAGCCGGGACAGAGTAGGGTTTTGCCTGGGAAATAGAGAGGAGAGTCCAGAGCAGGCGCACCTGTTTCGCGCTCAGGCCTCGCTCTCTGGGTCGGACATCGATCCAGCGTAGCACTTCTTCAGTGCGCCTCTTTGCTGGGTGGTTGGGGTCGCTTATTTCAAACACCTGTTTGCAAGCACAGAGAAGAGGGTAGAGTCCACACGTATTCTGAAAGACAGCTTGTAAGCATAGCACTCCTAATTTAATGAAAGGGGCACAATCCCCCTAGGAGTACTTTACTACTGACTCACGCGTTCTATACTAATTACTAGCAGGGCCACCCTGGCCAGCGACGCATCAGTTCGTAGGCCTTGTTGTAAAGGAACGCAAAAGCATGCAGTTAAGCGGTGCATGTCTCAGCAACCAATGCAGTGCAGTCTCAGGCTGTCATTGGCATGTCCATTTATACACGGTTTCTTGCCAAGAGGCAAGGTGTGTCCTGCTGACAAAAGTGCAGTGAAAGGCTGCCAATATCCTACCTATCGTTGCACGCGCTAGACCCAAGCAAGACCCACTCAATTGTGGGCACGGTGCTCAGTATGTATACTGCCCCCCGCCAGCCGGGGCCATGTCCGTTTAGGTTATCAAACAGGTATGAATTTAGGAATGTCTGTGACACACCTTCAGGTGCTCGGCCATGTGATTCAGCCGGTATGCTGAGTCGCCGGCCAGGTACGCAGAGATGTTCTTTTTCAGCTTCAGCACAACAGCATCCAATTTGGATTCGTCCACCAATGACTCTGCGCATGCATACATGAAAGCACCTCAAATGCATGATCTGCTGCAAGGTTCCATGAACAGGCATGCCAACCTGCAGAGCCATCTAGTTTGGGTGCCATGCATTCCAAATTTACAATTGTAAAGCGTGCATGCAAGCGGCCTACAGGAAATTTGCATTCGATCCCTTCCTATGATGTGCCAATCAGTGATAAGCAGCTTCTAGTATGCATGCATGCATGGCAGCTGCCGCCTTCTAATGACCTGCCTCCTAGGTAGTTGCATGTGGCAGGGACTCGGCTCGGGGTTTCCACATCTTCCTTGCAAACACAGCAAATGGCATTTCTGCATACAGGCAGTGGGGAGGTCTCAAGATGAGGGCCTCACCCAGTGTGGTGGAGTAGCACTGCACGTCAGGCTTGTGCCTTGTCTTGGCCGGCTTGGCCTTTTGTGCGGCCGCCACCTCTTTGCCAGGCGATATAAAATACCACAGCTCCGTCAATTCCCTGCACGAGCACCAGCGTTAGGCACTGTGACGAAGTGCTCTGGTGCCCGCAGAAATCGACCTCCAGCGATGCAGGGATCATAACTCGTTGCTTGGAAGGTCATTTTTAAGGTAGACGAGTTGTAAGTTGCTCGTACTCCGTTTCAGGGGTGTCGGCGTCCGTGGCGACGATTTTGATCTTGGGAAGTGCTGAAGCCTTGGCCTGTTGTGGCTTTGGCTTTAGCTTTGGCTTTGCCTGTGTCAGATCTGGCACCAGCACGATGGGACTCGCTCTCCGCACCATCCTGGAAACTGTTCTTCCCAGGAAGCAGCGCAGGCACGACTTGCACAGCAGCCGGTGAGTTTTGAGCTTCACAAGTCGGTCATAAACTGCAGGCGTGCGCATCAAAAACAAGGTCAGGGCATCAGGGGACACCTGCCGATGTACTTGGAGGGTTGCTGGACCCGAAAGTACACGCGATCTCCAAGACTTCCCTTCTTTCAACGCCGGCTTCTGTCCATTCAATACCAATGCCTCACGCACGAACGAGGAGCTGACTCACATGCAGAGTCCCTACAAGACGCGCTGTATGCAAATTTTTTCCTTGAGATCAATTTCGACCATTTGCAACCTTGTACACAATGACGGCTGCCTCTTTGCATGAGTGAGGTAATGTGGTGGAAAGTGGGGTTTCAATCTATTTAAGACCCCCTACAAGGGATATCGCCGGTTGTCTGACCATGCCAGTGCAGAAGTCTCTAGAAATATGATGTTCTTTGGAATGGTAGTGATTCTTTAAGAGCCCTCATGATTCCCTTGAAACCAAGACAAATGCTTGTCAGGGTGTCTGCTCTTTATTGATAATTACAGGTGTCCAGGCCAGGCGCTCATAATATGCTGGTACCCGCAGTCCACAGTGACATGCTGTAATGGCTAACAAGCAGGTGCACCCTTTATCAAACGATCGGGGTTGTCACCCTTCACTATGCCTACAATGACCTTGAGGCTCTGCAAGTGTGGATGCATCTTGCCTGTAAACACAAGGCATCATCCGCATGCCTGACACCAGCATGCGTGGCTTGAGGTTGTTTGCCCAAACGACGCGTTGTAACTGAGAGAATGGCTTTCAAACTTTGTTTGAAACATGCCCAGCCCATGCCACTTTTTCTGGTTCTTGAGGGCAGGTCTTGCATGCCAAAATCGTACTGGCGTCACTCAAACTTTGGAGTAGTGAGCAGCAGGGTACTTTTCAAGCAAGCGTAAAAGGACAGGCTGAATCGTTCAACGTTGTTTACACATCTACAGCTCAGAGACATGACCTATCAATACAATTATTCATACGTGGGGCTGGCTTCAAGCATTGATCAAGGATGCCTGCACGCGACAGGCATGCCTTACATGCTCGGCAATGGCAGGCATCCTGCTGCATGCACCCAAAAAGCGCCAATATATCCCCGTTTCCTAGGTATGACACAGCGCAAGGCTTTCCTACAAGCTCCATGGCTGTCAACATATCCAGCTTGCATTCCCAGCCGCTCCAAGCCAGTCTGAGCGCACACAAGCTTTCTGCCAAGGCTTTGATGTTTGCAGTTTGAAGAGTGGGGACGCGTCTGTGGCAAGCTCAAAGCTGGTCAGAGTTGTAGGCACAATCATCACGCAGTCACCGTGCACCGACGTGACACTCAGGTGCTTCAGCTTGGGAAACGCTGCAGCAAAGTCCATCAGAGATGTTGTGGCTGTGGTGTGTATCTCAAGACAAGTGAGGTTTTGATGAACGTGAGAAAAGAAGCTTGTCACAAGATGCCCATCATGTTCCGCGGCACTGAATCTGGCAGAAGTGGCTTGGTGCCAAATTGCTGGCACCTTCAGGCATGTTTTTATGTCACTTGCCATGCTGACTGTGCATCCATCTGGCACCGTCAAATCCCCAGGTAGCATGTTCTCAAAACTCACTGCTTGCAAGTGCAAGCACCTGTGCAAATAAAGGGCTGGCAGGTGCAGGTCACCGGTATCTCCTGGCAGGGAATATGTTCCTAAATAAAGTGTGCGCAGGCAATCCAGTGGCGTGCAAAAGTTCTTCGGCATTCCTTGCCCATGCGAGAAGCACAGAACCAGATGCTTTAGATGGCGCATTTGCGGCAGGATTTGCGGCTTCAACGTTTTTAGTTGCAAGAGCTGCAAATTGATTGCTCTGGAGAGCACTGCTGTGATCCATTTGAAAGGTTGCGACATTCCGAGTGTCACACCAAGCTGTGACAGATTGCCAAAGCTGCCTGCACGGCTGGCTGCTATGATGGCGTCCAACTCAGCACACCACTGATCTGCTTGTGGAGAATCTGGCCAAAGGCGCCCGAAGCAATCTGAGACGCAATAGGAGAGGTCAAGGCCAACGGCTGTGGCGCTTTGCCAGCGCTTTGCGAACCAGCACAGCTCTCGAAAACTCATGGGTATAGCCCCAAATCGTGCCAGGTGTACGCCGAACGAAGTATGGCAAGTGCCGCAAGCTTTCGCCCACTCTTGAGGAGTTTCCATATGTTCAGCTATGATGGACCAGACCTCAGGCGGGAGATCTGGTGCCATATTAACCTGCTTCGAGATGTTGTTTCGCCTGAACAGCCCAGCCTGCGAATGGAAATACGAACAAGGACTTGAGGTTATTGGTAGCCTTTATCTGCAGACGCACCTTGCCTTTGGCAGCAAAAGCGTGTAATCATAATAATAATAACAATAAAAAGCGCCAAACATTGATGAATAAGGTGTTCCTCTTCGGGTGTGTTTATCCTCTAAATAGTGCGATGATGCACTGCAAATCGGAGCAGACGAGGGGGCTTATGTTGAATCTACCTGCCCTAGTTTCCACGACAGAAGTACCTCGAGACCTGTCTGGCACTAGTCCTCTCAGGCTCAGCAGCTCAACTTGAGAAAATGCTGAAGGCTGAAATCAACAAGAACTGGTCGAAGGAACAGAAAGATGTCTTCAAGCGTACCTTCCACCGTTCGTCACGTGCCGTTCGTCACGTGAATTGCCCAGCTTGGTCTGTGCGAGAGTTCAGCATCAGAACTTTTTCGCCGTCCTCAATTCGCCGTTTTACAATTTTAACCGATGAGCTGTTTCACAATTCTTCGCTTGTAGCTGCAAGCATATCGAAAAACATTGCTTGCCCAGAGTAAGGGATAGAGGGCCGAATACGTCTGAACATAATTGCTAAATTTAAGATTACCAGTAAATTCAGACATTGCCATGCACTCTTGTATATTCGTCCGTTCGTCGAGCATCAGTGGAAACTGCTCTCTCAGAAGTTCACACACAAGACCTCTTCCGAGGCTGAATCTCTTGAACAGAGGCCATTTTCAGCTAAGCTGGCAGTATCGACGCTGGACAAAGCGCATGCTTTCAGTCCCGAGGAGCATCAGCGAAGATCAGACTGAAAAAGTAGCCACAAGCCAGCCAGGGGACCAAATTGCAGCCTACCTGCCACCGCCAAGCACGACTGCCAAGGCAACAATCAAAGAGCTGGTGGCGCTGTTGGACGATTCAGACTTGGCAGAAGTGGCGACCTTTGTCACGCAGACCCACGAGGAAAAGCTGAGTGTACCTGAGATTGCAGCCGCAAACAAGAGACTGCAGGTGTGCGGAGGAAGTTACTGTCATGTGCTTGGCATGTCCCTCACAGTGCATAAGAACTCCAGCACTCTTTGCATGTGCCGGGCAGTGACAATGTGATTTCCTGAATATCTGCCCCGCTTGCCACCTGCTGTTGTGCCAAGTCCCAGCACTGCCTCGCGTAAAGCAAGGACACACATCGCCTCGATGTGTTCCAAACGAACCAAATTTAGCAAATTGAATGAGTGTGAATGCACTCGCTATAAAGAACTGCAGGATTTCAATCTGCTTGCGCAGGAGTGTGCTGCAGACCTAGCACAGCGACTCGAGCTGCCCTCTCAGCTGGTCGAGTATCTGGCAGGCATGAGAGTGACAGACATTGGCGGGACAGACCTAAACTTCAGGGCATACATCTCACACATGTTCCCTGGCATGCCGGAGCATGCACTTCAGCCGGGGTACGATAAGATAGCATGCAAGTGGATGCTCGTGGATTTGCCCTGTGAAGGGAATGAGGGGCGAGCAAAGAGGAGCGTGCCGGCGGCGGTGTATAAGGATGACTGGGAGAAGCACGGCCAGCGCATGGAAAATGCGACTTTACTGTTGCATGATGCAGGTCAGTACCTCCTCAAGGGGCAAGCCTTATCACTTCACCGTGGCATATCGTGCAAAAGGTTTCGGATCAGGCTTCATCCATATCTAGGACCTTGCCGCCCAGATGCATGTGTCTAATAGCTTTTGTTGTCATGCTAATGGAGATCTGGGATTTATGCATTCACCGCTATGCTTGTTTTTGCAGGAATTGCGCCAATTCAAGGATCCGACAAAAAGTACTTAGTTGGCTTTGGTGGGAGCATGTTCGAAGCAGAGCGCTATTCATACTTGCCAGACTTTGGAGACAATGATGAAAGCTACATAGAAGGCCTCTTTCCACCCTCTGTGCTTGCAGCCTCCATAAGCACAGACAAAGACATGGACAGCAAATACAAGAGGATGCAACCCGCGGAAAGGGCAAAGAGATGCCTTCTTGCAACATTGATGGCTGCATTTGGCAATATTTGGCTTCGGTGGCTCAAGGAACTGAAGGATGAAGACCCTTTCAAATACCCATACGACCCAGAAGACGACACCCCTTCATGGCTTCTTGAATCATGGCGATTGAGATGAGCACCACGGGACACAACGTGCTATGTTCTGTAAGTATTGTAACCGAGATTTCATCCCTTTAAGAATTGCTCCCTTGGGGCAGATTCAGCGTCAACAATGACGTCACTTGCTGGCCGTGACAACGTCATTCACATGCACAGTGCAGCGACCTCACTGTCTGTCTTGTGCTGGACGGTCTAAGGGAAATAAAACCTACACCATGAGCCCTAAAATCTGAGCCCTGACCCTATATTAATAAAACCCTAAGGGAAGTGTACACAGGTCCAGACATGTTCCCGCCTGTGACACATCCTGGAAAAGCAAAGGACATCTATAGTGAGGTACAACAGCCAATCGCCAATTGCTGAAGCCTCCTCAAGTCACTAGAACCAGTGCGATTACGGTAACGCTTATTTTACCGTTGACCCAGCTGCTCTGCAATGCGCAGGCTGGCAGCTTTTATTTGAACCCAGCACCCTGGGTGATAAAGTAAAAATGGAACACACACAGGACATGCTCTGCGTGAGAAACAAAATACTGATCCTTCAAAGCCTTATATCAGCACCCAGAACTGGCCGAAGCTAGCCAATACAGGCTCCAAGACACCACCCATCATTCCCTACAACTTTGTTGAATTCTTTGCCGCAGCAACTGTTGCAAGACGGGGTAGCAGCGCCGCAGCGTTGCCTCTATTTATTGCCGCGAGCGCTGACATGGCAGCTGACTCATCTATGCAGCCGTTTATTTTAGAGGGTCCCATCCCCCCAGCGCCTAAACAGGCACCGGCGCATCTGGAGCCTGAACTGGCATCGGTGCCGGTGACTGTATTACTTCCCTCCGCACAATTGCATGCGTTATTTACCCCGGCGCCAAAGAAGGCGTCCAATCCGCGAGTGCTCGCGTCCAGCAGGGAAGAATTCCCGAACAGAAAGTCTGTTCCAAAAGTGATGCGAGAAGCGTTTGTGAACGCAAGAAGGCCCTTCAGCGTGTACTTGTTGCCTGCACAAATCTGCACTGGCTCAATGTTGGGCACAGTTGATGCATCTGTCCTGTCTGTAGACAGACTTAAGTGCCACAAGTGCTCATCAAAGGATTCTATGAGGAATTGCCATGATACACAAGTGTTCCTGAGCACCCCTGAACTAATCCGAACTGCGTTCCATTCTCCTGGATGGGGCACAAATGGCTTGCGCCGTTCCTTCATTTGAATATCCAGTGCACAAGTGCTGTCAATAACAGTGGCGCAAAAACATCACGAAGATGACCTGCCAATAAGCTCACAAGGCTTGCAGCTACAACCGGAATTGCCCCACTTGGTGTCAGCCAAGAGCACCCCAGAGACTCAGCACTGCGCACCCGACAGCGTGGTGTCAAAGTAGAATCTGCGCATGTCGGCGACCATGTCATCGGCCGACGCGCCGGGATTCGCGGCTGACCGCGCTGATGCGCGCGCGATGCGCACGGCCTGGAAGGGAACGCTGCCGCCGGCGTGGGAGAGAATGACCGACATGTCGGGGTAGCGTGCCATAAATCCTGATGTCACCTGCAGCGCAGGGGGTCCTCTTTTCAGCTGCTTATCCCATACACTCAGTCTCGAGCTAGTAATTGCTTGGCTTGGCTGTGGCGTCCGGGTGAGATGAAGATGTGTCAGAGATGCTGCGCATTGTAAGGGCTTCAACCTCTCACAGGGACACCAACAGAAGTATTACAACTGCCACGGGCTTAAAGAGCTCACCAGGAGCGTGGCTGCCCGGGTGGTATCCAGCAGAATGTCGGCCGCGCCATACTTGAGGCCCGGCACTCTTGGCCCCGGCAGCTGGTTTGGATGGATGAACACCACCTGCAAAAAATATACTTCTCCCTTCAATCATCTTACCAGCATTTGGACCTCTTTCTGAAGGTAAGCGGTCACACTATGCACAGCATATTGGAAGGGTACAGCACACAAAAGGGAAAAAAAGACAGAAAGGATGCCCGTCTTGACAGGGTTTTTAACCAGTGAGTACTCTAGCGCAAAGAAGTCAGCCGCACCGCGCGGCGCCGGTTGAGCTCGGCAAAGAGCGGCTCCGAGGCCGGCTCGCCCAGATACACGCTGCGGCTGTTCGCGAATAGCTCCACCCCATCGGCTCCGAGTGTATCCAGCGCATAAGCCGCCTCTGCCAGTGATGCATTCACGTCCGGCATCGGCAGCGCCGCGAAGAAGCCGAAGCGCCCTGGATGCGCGCTGACGACCTTGGCCGCAAACTTATTCAGCTGCAAGCAGAAAGTCCACCTCAGCACTTCATGCAGTGATCACTGGCATGTTGAGACAGGCAGATTAGTTGTTGGCATGGTTGTGGACTGAGAGAGATGCTCCTGCTGGGAAAGGATGTCATGAAATTCCGGCGATGCACTCGTCTCATGTGGCCATAGAAATGACGCAGCACCAGTTAGCAGGTGTGAGCTATACTCGCAAAAGTACGAATTGGAAGAGCACAGAAATCTCAAAGATGGTGGGCATTGCAGGCAGCAGCGTCCTCTGCATGTGTGATGACGCAGTTCTTCTCTTAGCACTGCTGTCATTTTCACGGAATGTGAATCACAAGGGCAGGGGCATTCATGAGGATGAGGGCAACACCTCTCGCGCCTGCCTGGAAGCTTCCTGCAGTTCCCCAAAGTCCAGGCCTGGGATGGTGATCGACAGGATGGCAGTAGAAATGCCCCAGGCATCCATGTAAGCCAGTGAGGACTCTGCTGTCCAGTTCTGTGGCAGATCAGTCCTGTTCCCACCTGCAGCACACACAATGAGCCATGTGAACGAGGGTGCATCATGCAGAGATACGTAAAACGAGATATCTTTTCATCATCGTTTAGAGCAGATCTCAAGCCCTCCCAAGAAACAATCAAGCACACATCAACTACGTTTCGCTCTGAGGTCGGGCACACCATGAGTCCGCAAGTATGCGGCATAAGACGGTGACAGGAAGTGGTGATGCAGGTCGATGCGCTGTGAGGATGCCTGTTTTGTTGTGGGATCGCCTGAAGCTGCAAGCAGCAGGTGGCTTGCCAGCAGGGCTGCCAGGAAGGCTCGAAGCAGAAGTCGCATACTTAAATTATTTTAACTTCATCATATGATGCTCTAATTGATTGATCCACTCATTCCAGGAGGTGTTGAAGAGAGTGATGGACCGCTCCACATGTCCAAAAAGCGAGACATGACAGTCCGAATTGTGCCACAAATGCAATAACAAATTAATTATTTACCTAAGCCTGTTCTATTAGCACCTCGCAAACAAGAAAAAATAATCCAAAGAATTAATGCTGTCCACGGACCTGAGCCCTTTGATCCCAGACATCCGAAACCAGCCAACTTACACTGACCGCGTCGGCCTCCTAAAGTATTGCTGCAGCAAATAATTTACTATTACAAGCAATCTCAACCGTTATTTTGTTCCTGGAAAAATAAATCCTGGAAAACAATCTATTCTTCGAAAAGCCCTAACATGCCCTACCTACCTAGCAGGTGCCACCTGCTTCCATCTACACTGGGATAGTCTTCCAGGGTAAGGTCAGGTGGAGTCCTACATCATATTGTTATACTGCAAATTTTCTGGGATGATGATTTTATCGGTGTTGCCAATTTTTTGTCCAAGTGTCTAGATGGCATGCTCGGCGCTGCCTCTGAAAATCAGAGGCAGGCGCTAAGTTGGCTGGAAGCAATCTAATCTCACTGACTGACTGACAGGCATGAGAAGATCTGGTGCACAACATAAAAAGGAGCTCATGCATAATGATATGATCAGGTGCCCTTGTGGGCCAGAAAATTGGCGCACACAGCAGTGTCACCAAAAGGAGGGAAAATCCGATATTTTAAATTGATTTGCACTGTCAAGGCTGAAACCACATCTGTCGAACTATACATTGACCACAGGTAGCAAACTTCCCCTCTAGAAGGACTTTTGGCCATCACAACATGACGACCCATCAAATCCTTTTATGATGCTGCGCATGCATGCAACGCCTAAATTCAAAGCGCAGACACAAAGCAAACCCGAAAACATATCGCTGCGACCTCTGGAGGGTCCTGTTCCTACCCTGCAGCCAGCATACATCGAGAGAGAAAAATCAAGCATTTCAAGACAGATATTATCATGACAGTCAATTGTGATATTTGCCGAGTGCTTGAGTAATCCTTGACAACTCTGCCGCAGCTGCTAGCAACCAACAAACATATGTACAAAATGGGAAAATGCACTCGCCTCAAGGCAGAAGCATCGTCACCAGTTGTCTTTGTGACCATGAAGATCAGTGAAACACCGCAGCAAATTGAGCCGCATGAGTCATGTCTAGGTCCCCTAGGGAGTCACCCAATCGCTGTCCTGGCATGATACTTCAGAAATGTCCCTTGCAAAACAGAGAGGCATTTTTCCAGGATTTTGTACATTCACCAAGGTTCGCAAGACCCAGGAATATAATCATCAGAGCCCTGGCAAATACTGCCAGCTATGTCATGTCTTTGCTGCACCATGAAGCAAACGACCGGAGAATATGCATCACCGTATCATGTACTTGTAGTCATTCCCTCAAATCCCCAATGATAAGTTGATCCCCCAGCCATGCCGACCACCGGGCGGCAAATGCTGTCAACAATGTCATGTGTCACCAGAGGCTACTCAGAGGGAGTAAAAGAAGATGGGCCCAGGAAGTACATACCAGATGCCCCATGACAAACGGTCACAGCATGGTGTGTTTGCCATAATTCCCCCGAGAAATTAATTTGGCACCCCCAGCCCTACGCGGTGAAACGTACAGGTAACATAATATCACATGCAATGCTGTCAGCAGCGTCTATCTAAAAGCAAAATACACCACTGATAACCCATCACAGCATGGTGTATTTTCCATCAGTCCCCCGCGATGATAATTCGGTGCCCCCGGCCCCGGCAGCCGCCGGTCGCCCGGCGCTTTTCTGCTTCAGGAACGCCGCGTGACGCGCACGCCGGTGGTCGTAGAATGACTTAGCGCCCCCCAAGAGCCAGATCAGGATCCAGATCAGGCAGAGCCCAAGGTACCATCCCCAGTCAAATCCGCCAATTTTGAAGCCGATCATCGCATTTGCAAAAGCTGCCATCACCGCAATCCGGCCTACGTTATGGTGGTAGTGATTCCACAGCAACCTGCACACGTAATGCAGACCTCATGAGCTGCTCAGGAGACTGTTTTGGCGATTTTCTGCAGGATGCACGCAACAGTTCCAGTAAAAGCTGATGTAGCGTGTTTTCAAGCGCACACCTTTCAAAACTTTGTCAGCTTCTTCAATCGCAGATGAGGCCTGGCCAGTTCAGAGCACCCGGAGCTATTGCTGTTGAGCCAAGTAGCCAGGTGCAGAGCCCTCGATTAAAGCAGAGCTTTTTCCCTTCCAGTTTCAAGGCTGCGGGCTTGAAATGAAGAAGAGTGTTCCAGAAAAAGTGAGCGCACCTGTGCTTGCTGTCCGGCTGGGGGCGTGCCACGATGGCGAGCGCCTGTAGGATGGCGAGCCCTGTCGTGATGACCCCGATGACCACATGCGCTAGTAGTATGCCGTCCACTGGACCGGTCGTCCACAGATACACTCCCAGCCCAAAGCCCACCAGGATGCAAACAACCGCCACCGCCTGCAATTCACACCTCTTATATTTAGTTGCCCTGCATGTTTTGACACAATATGATGTGGCCATGCCAGCATGAGTGTATGAGTGCATCAGGTGATACACATGGGCCATATATCAGGAGCGGCCTTGCTCAAAATTTCAAGTGAATTTGCAGGGCTGGAGGGACAGTGGCACTGCGAATCAGGGGTGGTGGGTGATATAAAATGCCTGGCCAAATCACACATCCTTTCAGGGCTGTGCGGTGATGCACAGCAAGTTTCGCTGTCTGACCAAACCACAGAGTGCTTCAGAGCTTGCCTGGCAGGATCAAATAACGGAAAAAAAAACAAGGAAGCAATGGTTAAATTCCGCTAATTCTGCTCCATATCGCACACTTGACAATGCCCCGATGACATCCTTGACTCTTGCCAAATTATTTTTTAAGAACAAGAAGAGTGGATGAAATCCAGCAAGGCAGGACAGATTTAGCAGAATATACTGCAGCTAGAGTTGTCAGGCAAACTAAGCCTTCGTATCAATCAGACGATTGCTCAGCACATAGACTGGTTTTCTGATGACAGTAAGTCTCATCCAAACGCGCCACCAGACTGACATGAAACCATGCTTCCACCCCAATTTCTTTGGACGATCAACTTGAATGGGGAGACTCACTTCAGCTTCCAGAAGCAAGAAGGGCCTGCTGTAAAAGAGTGCCCCATCTACAGGTCATCTGGTTACTTGTGACAAGAGCAATGCAGGTTACTAATGACAAGAGCAATGCATTAAGCAGGAAAACGCACCCCGAGTGCTCTGTGAATCTGGAACCAGATGTTGGGGCCCAGAGTGTTGCGCATGGAGTGTGCAGTCACAATACTGATGGGCAGAATTATTGCCCAGGCCACAGTCATCAGCACGCCGTGCGCCTGCGCTCAGATTCAAGGCTCCATGGTTTGTTTTTTTTATATTATTAAGGGTTTAGGGTTATTAAAACCCTTGTAAAACCCTAAGTATATAAATAAAATATATCAGCGACTCTGAATTGCACTGAACTGCACAGGTCTGGAATCTGCTGTGAAGATGGCTGAGCACCACTTGATCAGCCAGTCAAAGGGCCCTGTCATCAGCACTTTGTGCGCCTGCAACAGACTCAAAGTATTACCAATCAGGACTGGCATGTCCTTGGAAGGCATCTTCAAGAGGGCGTCATCGTTGGATCTCTGCTGGCTGTGTTGAATCAGGACCCGGGTATTCAAGCATATAAGAAGCTCTTCCAGCACTCCCGGAGGGGTGGTCAACAGGACGTTATGACATGTGGATATGGATTTTCTGGATCCGATCTCCGCTGATTGGGTCAGGTAGGAACAGTCACCATGGCTTCCTTGTCGGTTGTGGCCGAGCTGAGCTTTGCGTCTCCCGAAGCCAGGATGATCGTACCGGCCACAGATTGAGCGTCAGAATGCGCCTGCAGCGAGTCATCGGCACCTACTGTCCCATGCGCAGCTCTGCAACCACACAAAAGTTTACAACCTACTTTGTGAATCTTAGGACAGACTGTTCCTGCTAGAGGCAAGGTGCGCATGCAGACAACCTGCAGTTGAAGGCTGCCGGAATCCTGCCCCTTGTTGGACTTGCCACATGCAGGCAACACCCAATCAACCGTGGGCACGGTGCTCAGTCTCTGAGGTATGTGATGTGCCCTTAAGGACATCCGACTTAAGAGGGCCTGGATGTCTTGATTGCAAGCAGGCAGGGGACGCTGCACGTATATCACACATACTAAATATTCCACCTCATTTCAGTTTACAGCTCTTTGATGCAGTGGATTTCAAGGAAATTGAACTCACATGCAGTCGGTGGAGGCGGTCGGTGCTTCGGCGCCCGCGGGGAGTTTAAGGGTGAATGTAGTGGCCAATCCCCCGTCGCCTGTTTTGGCGGCCGCCATGTCACTCGCCAGGTTCAGCTTGCCCGTGCCCGACTGCACTCCTGCAGTCGACTTGGACGCCAGCAGATAATTGTTTGCAGACGCGCCTGCAATCACAGCAATGCATTGAGATTCCTGTGGTGAAGTCCAATGAGAGGCTGAAGGGTGAAGCTGCGAATTCCTAGTCGAACATGTGCCGGGAAAATACAAGCTGCCACCGAAGGGCACTGCCTTAATCAAAGCACACGTGACCTGAGCAAAGTTTCCACTCCCCAAGGGACCACCCTCAACACAGCTCTTGCCCATCCCACATTCGTGAATGAACCTGCCCTCTGCCCAAGCCTCTCAGACCAAATGTGTGCCTTGCACAACTAGCGAGTACTGTGGCAGCAATATAGGCTACAGACCTGACAGTTGGGTCCTGTTTTCAAGAGTGAAAGGGAGACACGGCTGAACTCAAAAACTAAAAATGCCCTGACAGAGTCTTGGCTCTACATGGCAAGCATTGCAACAGGCAGCTCGTGGCTAAAAACACTAATGATTTCAAGTGGAACTGGACAAAATCCTTACACCCGGCCCTCAACTGTGCGCTTGACTCTACAGATACCTGCGTACACTCGCCCGCTGCCCACTCTTCAAGCAAACATGCAATCTGCACAACAGCTGGCCATTCAGGCAGGCGGTGGGGACGTATAAATCCCACCAGTCGGGCAGGACATGTGGCAGAGAGAAGGGTCAACCCAGAGTCTACAAATGCTTGTGCAGGCTTGCCCACTGCCCACTCTTTGACCAGACATGCACTAGCTGGCCATTTGGGCAGTAAGCGGGCATAAAGAAAACCCCACCGGTCGGGCAGGTGGAGCAGGACTTGACAATGACGGCCGATGCGCCAATCATCTGGCCGGGGGTGGCCGGCAGGCCCCAACCACACCAGCCGTCGCCATTCATGCACTGCAGCGCCGCTTGCATCAGTGAACCCCCACCCTGCACATTATCCCAGGGGATTTATGAGGGAGACTGAGGCAAGACGTATGAAGCACCAAAGATAGAAGAGACGCCGGACTGAGTCCACTTGTAACATCTGTGAATCGCTGCTGCCTTGACACCGGGCAACAGATGGGCAATGGCAGCAGCTGGAGTTCTTCCCTGCAGTTTTGGAGGAACCTTTGACACCATCAGTGACCAGCCCAAGAATTGACAGGGTATTGCCTTGCATTGTAGGCGTTGAGATTCAGGGATTACCCCTACATCGGAAATACATAGATGATGATATGAAACATAAAAGAAATATCAAAATCCGGACCTGCTGGTCTGGGGTGAGGGTCCACAGCAGACGGATGCCGCTCAAGAGGTCCTTGCACTGCGCGAAATTCTGCGACTTGCCATTTAACTGCAGCGTGCAGCCGCCAGTACTCGCCGCCTGCAGCAGAAATACAACATATGGCTTGAATCCCCACACAGCACTCCACCTCCCGAAATTGAGGCTTTCAGAGGGTAGAAGTCTGGAAACAAACCTTGGAGACGAAAAAATTCTAGAAAGTCTTGAACAACGAGGGAGCCCAAAATTTGCTCTGAACTCATACAGAGCGCACACACAGAGCACACGAGGTTGCTAGGAACCCCCATAGAAGTTCTACAAGATGCTGCACAAACAGCACCAGAAATGTGTGGTGCATGGCTAACAGATCAGCAGGCATCAGGCGCTGGCCTCGAGCGATCATGTTCCTTGACATATTAGCGGGGTAGAGAGACGTTTCAAAATTCCAACTTCAAATTCAATTTTCAAAATTCAAAAGTCAAAATCAATTTTCAAAAGTCTTTCTCACCGGGGCGGCGCTTGCGGCGGAGGCAGTCATCAGCTTGAGATGCTGGCTCCACCACTCAGGCGTTCAAATCTCCTACCAGCTACTCATTAGCAAGGCATGAGAGCGTTTTGAAATTGAAATCCAGAATTCCTCACCGGGGCGGCGCTCGCGGCGGAGGCAGGCGCGGATGCTGTCTCGCTGGTCTGCGCCGCGGACGGCTGCACGGCGGCGATCTTCGGCGGGCCGGCGGCGGCTGCCGGCGCGGCCGCTTTGGGAGCGGTTGCCGGGGCGGCTGCCGCATTTGGCAGGCCCGCGCCGAGATTCAAGGTTCCCTCAACTCCCTGCAAACGAAGCAATATGCGCCTGTTAGGAGGATAAAATAAATCGGCAGGCCCGCACTGAGATTCACTGTTTCTTCCACTCCCTGCAAACGAAGCCTGTTAGCAAGGAGAAATAAATAGGCAGGCCCGCACTAAGATTCAGTGTTAAATTCACTCCCTGCAAACGAAGCCATGTGCGCCTGTGAGCAAAGACAATCATGTGCGCACATTGCAAAATGAACGTCTGCTTGTGCAGCCCTCTGTGCAGAGACTGCCCACATAAGTAGCTGGTGGGAAGGGAAGGTGGGAATATTTCCGGTCTTCCTCAGTCTCACGCTGTTTAACCAATCGCGCACCATTTTGTATTGCAGATACACTACTGATACACCAGTGAGAGTGGCAGTCACTTCCTTCAGCCACCAAGCTCCAAACATGCTCTTTTGGGGTCTTGAACCTTTGATCACCGAGTAATACACTTGGTACTCCACATTTTTTCCAGAACGCCATTCCAGAGATCATAAGTTGATACCGGAAGCTGGATAGCAGAAACTGAAAGAACGCACCTGCGCGTCGGCGTGCTGCCGAAGGGCGCCACCGGGACCGAGCTGGCCGAGCGCCATGAGAGTGGATGTGGGCGTGGCTGACAGGGCGTTCCCTGCGCTCAATGTCTTACCCCCATCAGACATGCTTTACTAAGGGAAATGTGTTTTACTGCAGCATTAGAAAATCCTCTGCAATCCTCTGGTCAGTAGTGACCAGGATGGGGCACGCTGACACAGCATGTATGGCAGGTATGAGTAAAAGACAGGCCTGGCCTGGGCAAAGGGTCACTGCGGACTTTTGAGCATTGAGAGACCACTCTGCGGCATAAGCGCACAACTGTGCCCAAAGAAATGGCCGTCTTGCACTCCTAAGCTGACCATGTCACAAGATATAAACAGCTTTTACACACTCTGAAAATGACCACTTCACAGGAAATCGACAATTCTTTTCCTTGCTGTACAGCTGCATTGAAGACTGTATGCGAGTGGCTGACCTGTTCCGGGCACCCTGATTTTGAACAGAGCTTGCAGCCGGTCGCCAGACTTGGCCGCGCTGGCAGAGATCAGGTCCAGCTTCCCCGGCGGCTTCACCTGCGCCGGAGTGTATCCGCCCAGATAGTAGTTGTCCACGGACGCGCCTGCGGCAGAATTAGTCATCGTCAGACTTGCATTAGACTCACGTGCTTTCTACTCAGCGATTCTGGGCTCGGGACTGCATGACCAAATGGATGCCCATTGCTAAGAAAAAGAACCACACTGCACGCTTGCATGCATGCATGCCTTCTCAAGGACAACATTCCTTCAGGTCATCCATTGTTTCAAATAACAAGCGTTGCAGGGACAGCGGCAGGATCTCACACAGGAGATCAGCCTCGCAATGGCTCTTGCTCTGGTCGTTCAAGATGTGAGAAGATCACAGTATTGTGGTCGATAGTGGTTGGCATGCGCCAGTAGAGCCTGACCTGAGGGCGCAGAAGAATTCGTCTTGACAACAACGGCTGAGCCGCCAAGCATGCCACTGCCAGGAGCCGCTGGGAGGCCGAAGGCTGCCCAACCAGTTGACTGGACGTCCAGTGCGCCAGACATGACTGAGCTGCCATTGCCCTCGTCAGTAAGAGACCAGAGCAGGTTGTAGGGCGCGCCCATGTCAGCGCTCATGTCCTGACAAGCCTTGAAAATCTGCGGCTGGCCGTTGAATTGCAGTGCGCAGTTCGCCTGCAGTGGATTGGTCACCTTTGACGGGTCAAGAGGCTGTCTGTTTTAGAACGTCACAACATGCTATGAGCGGAACACAGGCATTGGTGCTTCTGTGAATCGTGCGAGCTTCTGTACAGTGACGATATCAGCCCGCTGGCTCCACAGCTGGGGTGGAAAGCCGAGATGCCCGCCATTTATGAAACGTGATCTGCTATTCCTACATGGCCCTGCCCTACAATAAGGGCTGATTCCAAAGGATATCGTAGTCAAAACCTTTCTCATATGGTAACTACCTGCAAGAGAAGACGATGATGCGAGACTCCATGCGTACTGCAAAGACACCGGACAAAATTTAGTGGATGGAGCAGTGTGAGAACTCGCAGGCAGCTTTCTGCAAGAGGAGAGCGGTAGTAATAATATAACAGTGTTGTCCATTGTCTAAAATCAGCACGCCACAATTTCAACTAAATTTGTAATGAAGAAATTCTCTAGCTAGTGTGAACAACCTTGCAAGTGCAGAGTTTTCGATTGTCTTGGCACTTGCTGTTTCGTACCTAGGTACCAATTTGAATGGACAGCTTGCTTCTGATGTCGCTGCGAACAGCACCACCGCTAGGGCAAGTAACGGTACTAACGAGTGCCGCCCCATGCTGTGGTCTCTGAGAACTCGTAACAAGCGGCGGAGGCGCGACTACATCACAATACTTAAGTTGGATAGGTAGATAATGTTCCCGAGACGTCATACACGCAATTCAAAGAAGACATCCCGTCATAATCAGATCCGCAATGTGGAAGGCTCCTGTGCCTCGAAGAACATCATGGTTCCCCAGAACAGGTTGGGGGTCCCGATGCCACAGCGCCCCCAAGAAGACACGATGCGCAAAACCATGCATGCTTAGTCGAGGAACCTGATGTCCAACATAGCTTGGGATTGCCATGACTGCTAGAAGATCCGGAGAACTGGGACGTAGAACATGTACTCGTGAACATATCTCGCCGCGATTACAATCATGTGATGTATCCCCCCTCTATGGTCCCGGTGATATTAATAGCAATATTACTATCCTCTAATAGTGCTTCTTCCAAGAACCACACGGACAGGCGCATATTCCCTGCTGCCACTGTCTTCGGCTGCCCTGCACACCTTGCGCATTTTCATGCGCAACTGCTGCGGCTGCTTGTGCAATCGGTTATACGACATAAACTGCGCTACATCGATAGATATCTCTGCCTGGACTTAGAATCACTGGCCTCAAAAGAATTCATCATAAAACAGTCATCTCTCACACTCCAAGTCTTCTCTGCATATCATCTCTCGCTCCGCACCCTAATCAATAAATGATTCAACGATGCCCCGGGTGCACTTCTCTCCTTGGCTTCAGTTATCTTCGCGCTCGCACTGCCTTGTGTGTCACTACCATCTCCCTGATTCAACTTAAGTTATTCTGGCACAGGCCGCTTAGTCAACTATAGCTATTATGACACAGGCCACTCTAGGGCATCATTTCTTACTGTGGCAGAGTGTCTGCCACTGCAGCAGACAAATTCAAATTCGATTCTCATTTGAATTCTTCCGGGCAGGTTTCTGTGGTGAAGAACTCTTTGCGAAGTTCCTCCCTGGACACAAATCTCACGAGGGCGGCGTACTTCTTCAGCCAGGGTTTGACCACTTCCCAGCCGGGGGCAAAACCCCAAGGGGCGTCGAGCATCAGGACCTGCCCCAGCCGCTTGGGATAGTACAGGAAGAAGACATCCACCTGCGCATGACACCAGCATATCCTCAGAGCAAGCCATATTCTCTTTCATTTTAAAAGAGGAACACCTTGCACAGTATTAGTCGCCATGAGAACTAGGCAATGCACTCAATATCCTCCTGCTTGCTTAATTATATCACTATTGCAGAGGTAAGTCTTGAGAGGTGTTACTGTTTTCTCCTAAAAAGTATGTAATCCCTTATTATCCAATCTAGACACACCATTAAGGCGTTGCCGACCACGCAAAATCTTTTGCATGCGGCTTGAGACTGTTCTTTGTCAGAATATCACTCATAGATGGCAGACTTTGCATCAAAGGACGAGGATCAAGCGCACCAGGAAAGGGACAAAGCCAAATAAATTTTAGAAAATCACTCTCCTCCACGGACTACTCAACCTAATTTGACATGCACCTTAGAACGACACTGAGCATGTACCTAAATGCACCCTGTCAGCCTTTGATTAGTACCATATCACCCCGTCACCCATCTTCTGTAGAGGGTAGATGAGGATGAGGCATACCAGGAAGCGGACGAAGCCGAAGTCGGCATTGCGGTGGCCGAAGCCGCGCAGGTCGAAGATGCCCAGCAGGGTTTCAGTCCCCTCTGGCATCGACGCAATCCCCTTCTCCAGCAGGTACGCGCACAGCCTCTTGCTCTCATCCAGCGGCCGCGCACCTGCAATCAATCACACTCATTAGACACAAGGATGTGTTTACAGCTAGTGGTCGGTCTTGGCCCTGCACAAAGCTGTTGTTTTGGAGCTTGCAGGTGAAGAACATGGTATCTTGTCTGCATGCGGTGTGCCTCATTGCATAGAAGGAAGTTCCATTCAGTGACTCCATCTCTAGCGTTGTAAACCACCTAGCCACGGGAGCTGTGATTTGAGCTGCAACATCAGCCTGGTAATGCAAACAAAGCTCCAATTTTATGACACCGATTCCGGCATGTCCCGACATTCCTGCTTTGAATGGCAGATAACAATTGCCCAACCTAGAAGTCAGATGGGTCACTAGACTCCGGTGGCTACCTATGAACTACATCACGCAGCCCATCCATGCAAAGGTACCCCTTATATAGCTGAAGGTCAGCTTTTCCTCACGAGAGCAAGAACACAGCCAAGCGCACCGGTGATGTGGCGGGCCGCGCGCACAACAATGACCGGCCGTCCATTGACGTCGGTGTGGTTGTGCAGGAATGCTTTGCCTGTGGCAGCTTCCTCCGCCACATCAGCATCTGTCAGGGGAGCCGGCATGAAGTCGCGCCGCCACTCCATCATGCGCGTCAGCTTCTCCGCAGCTTCCTCCACGTCCAGCTTCCTGCCACACGGAAGCTGCCCCTTCAGCCAGCGGATTTGTCATGCAAAATCCTCACATACCAGCGCACTTTGGGCCAAGCACCGCTCGCATAAATGTCGAGGTCAATAAAAAGGCAGATTCCCACAAGGGCTGCTTCAAAGAGGCACCGAGAAGCTGATAGAATAAAAGGAAATAATGGAAGCACTGCCCTATTTTGATGGTCTTGCCTAAGTATTTATCGTGAGCCACAAGCATAGATATCCTCTAGCTGCGGAGAGGCTCATAGCCGATCTTGCCAAATCCTCACTATCAAATGCAATTGAAGAGCTACTATCCACTGCATCTTCAACCTATACCCAGCATTCATTGTGTACCAAGGAATGGAATCTGCACCTGTCTCGCAGGAACCATTGCTGTGTTGCAACATCAGGCTCTCCAGCCTTGCAGTCTGCCATACGTGCACGCAGCTCTTGCAGCGCCTGCAGATTCAACATTTACAGCTGGGCACCTCATCAATTAACAATGCATAGGTGCAACCTGTGTGCGTATTAAGTATCTCAGGTGCAGCGATCCAGTTCAGGACATCTTGAAATCTACATGAGTATCCACTGTACCAGCAACATCTTCATGAGGACTGATGTGTGATTGACATGGTAATTCATGGGCTGCAAGACTATATACCGAGGTGAACAAGTAGGAGTGCCTAAGGCGCCGTAAAGAGCTTGCCTGCTCTTCTTCGGGCGTGCCATTCCATGGTATTGTTTGAAGTCCTGGGGGTGTCCGCACTGCCGTCTGCTGCGCCCTTGCTGAGATAGCCCTGCTTTTGTGCGTTGTTTTTCGGAGGTGGGTTCGAACTGAATGCGCTAACCTCTGACGCAGATGGCTGTGACAAAGAAGACCCGAAGTGACTCCCGCATGATTGAGAAGCATTGCCATCCTGGTAAAGGACCAGTGGTCAACTTCTAAACTAGATCATGGCCAGATCAAGCAGGGCTGGGGCGAGCTACTCGTGTTGCCAAGAGCATGGAAAGCCGTGCAGCAGACGCTGTCCACAGACTTCGTATCCACCCTAGAAGAAGGACTTCAGGGATCGCCTCCCAAGTCTGGATTGTGAAGGACGAATCTCAGCCTTCAAAGTCCTCGCTGACGTCAACATGCACCGTCAGATAGAAGCGAAGGCCTTCAATGAATCTGAATCTCATTTGTCATATCTACAAAACATACAGTGTTTGATGCGGCTTGCAATCAATCAGGAGCAGTCACCTGAGTATACCACGGTCCTCTGAGCTACGGTTGCTTGGTTGCTTCCATCAACAGATCTGCCTGTCTCCTGAGAGTAATTAAGGAAGTCTTGAAGCTCGATGCAATCCTTTTTTAAATCAAGATTATTCTAACTGAATATCTGACGAGGGCTGATGCCTAAATTGCATTCTTGAGATGGAACCTGAAGAAGCTTTTACTGAGGAGGATCGGCACTTCATGTTGCTAGCGTTCGAGGAGGTGTGAACTTGTAAATGTTTCCGATGAAAATTCAAGACAATTCTTCGAATTATTGATCAAATATCAGCCTTCCTGCTGAGGCCTCTCTTGCATATTTCAGGCCAGAGGAGCATTGGCTCGCGGCGAAGTCCCAATAGGGTACAGTTGATCATTGCTGCAATCTGCCTTCCTGCATCGAATCTCATGCAAGTGGCTGAAAATTGCTAAGGCATCAGCTAGTGCTCCTGATGTAGACATGGGCATGCATGCTCCAGGTGCATCATCGTCCAGGATGATGAGGTCATAGCAGCAGGGGGCAATCTCACAAATGAATCAAGGAATGTGAGGCCCCCTCTTCTTTACATTGTAGACCACTGTGCAAGGAGCTGAGTCAGTTGTTTCCAAAGTGTTAGGGGGTGCAAATGTCTTCTCTTGCTTGGGCTGATCTGGCATTGTATGCGCAGGCCACAAGGCATGCAGAGATGGATGCAGTTGACAAAATTTTTGCAAACATTGCCGGCCCTGCTCGCAACCATGCCTTTGAAAGGTGACCGATCTGTCCTTCCCACATGTTGTCACATGTCCTGCCGTTTCATCCAGCTACACAGCTGTGTGTGGCCCACGCCTTTAAGATGTCACTTCATTGACTGCTGGCGTTTGGTATGCTTTCAGGTGCCGGCTGTTTGTCACTTGCGAGCCTTGCATCATGTGCGCTGGCGCGCTGAGCCTGCTGCGCTTTGCTCAGGTGCACCTCTGGGCAAGCCTTCTCCATGGGTCTTGTTTAAATATAGTGTGACCTAAGATATGGTCACCTGCCTGATTGGTGGCACTTATGACGTGGATTGTGTGTTGCATGCAAGTAAGTAAATTCCTTTCACTGCTGCAGGTGGTGTATGGGTGCAGGAATGACAGATTCGGTGGCTGCGGCTCGATCTTGTCCATCCACGAGAATGGATGTGGGGGCTGTGGAGGGTGCGCCCCTGTTGACTGGTCTCGCCAGTCCAAGAAATGCCACACAGTAGATCTCTCAGCCTCAGTTCACTTACGGTAGTGCCTATAGTGCGAGCAGAACAGATAGTAGGATTTCAACTGTCACGGATCCTGTGACTCCTACAAATGGCAGCTACTTTATCCTAGATCCCAACTTATTTACGGTGCGTCTAGCGGCATGTTTTCAAGTGGTCACAGTCTAAGTACATGATTGTAGATGTGCATTGTGCAGGGATGCCACGGCGCCTGGTTTCAAGCTGCGGTGTAGGGGAGGACTCATGGCTGAGGAGGCGGTCACCCTGCTCAAAGAGTTCTATGCCACAGGCAACCCAAAGGGTGCTTCACCTGTCTGTCTCATTCTGGTGCAATGCTGCGTTCGTTCACCTTTGCTGGTTTCAAAGTCCTCTTTTTCAAAGAAAAATGAAAATAGGAAATGTTATCCTGCTGGGTCTGCTAGAACCGTATCCTCAGGTGTTGGATTGTGTGCGTGGATTTGGATACATGCACCAGGTGTTTCAATTATTGGCCTTTTAAGGCCATTTTAATCATTTTTAATTAATTGATGCATTGCACCTTTGGTCTGAATGGCTGTGTCTCTGTGCTGCAGCCCCAAAACCGCATCGCCCTCTAGCACCGGTCAGCAAGGGCACTTCAGATGCCGGCACAGTGACAGCCGGCTGAGCTTAAGCGTGCGCATCGAGGCCAGCCCTGAAGCATGCTGGAAAGTAGTTTTCATTTGACACTGCAAGGTCCAGATCCAATTAGGGCCCCAATCGCGCCTCAAGAATGTCCAGAGAGCTGCCAAAGAACTCCTTACGTTGACGCATCAGGAACTTTCTTATAGATACTGGTGCAGTGGCGAGCTACCAGCTTGTGCCAGCAGTGCAGATTCAGATGCTTGCGGTAATGCTGCACTCCAGGAGCAGCAGATCTGAGCTCTAGATATCTCCTGAAGCACGTGCTGTGCAATGATCGCACTGTGATCTTGTCTGCATGCAGCATTTTTTCTGCTCTCTAAGCAGTATAGCGCTCTAATGGAAGGCACAGACTTCTGTAGAGCATCCCCATAAGAATGATTTGCATCACCAATTGCAGCTGCCTCCAAATAGTTGGAAGCTGCCCGCGGGTGACTAACCCCACAAAGCTCCAAAACTGCCCAGCGCAGAATGTTCAGCCCAGCCTGCTCCTCAGACTCCTTTGCGTTCATCGTCGGAAGAAAATACATATCTGAAAGTGATCCTCAACGCATCCTATTGGGCTGTCCTATTGAGACCCGAGCACATCTCCTGCGGAGGGTGAACAAACATGGATCGAGCTGAGCTCCTGAGCAACTTGCAGGAGTACAGGGCACAATTACAGCAGGTTTGATTCTTGCGCACATCACTCAATTCGGGGTTTTGATCCTGGAGAAATGGGCTCATCGAGAGATCTTTTATACGAAACATCTTGTGGTCTCAACTTTGGTTGAAAATAACTCCAAGAAAAGGAGTGTCCCCTTCTGAGATAGCATATCCAATATATTAAGTCTTCTTGCAGGTGGAACAGCTGCTGATCGAGGACTCGGAGAACCAGGAGTATGCTGAGATCCACAACAACCTTTCAGAGGTAATCTTGTTGCTCCCCTCAGTTTTGTCCCATTCACTACTGCCATCAATCTTTTGAGACCACAGCACAACATTCTTATGCTCGTTTTGGAGGCTGAAGTGAGCCATTTTGCAGGCCATCAGCCTCACAGAGGAATTGCTGCAAGGTGAGGATGATGCAGACGAAGGGGCAGGGCCATCCACGTCTGCAGCAGCAGCACCACGGCCAGCAAGGCACGCACCGAACGTGGTCCTGACAGAGGCGCCAGCCATCCAGCTGTCTTCAGTCCTCCCTGCCACGGTGCGCCCGTAGATGGCCTTGACACCTGGTGCATTTCATTGGTGGTGCATCAACATTGGATGTAATCCGTCTCTGGTATTTGCCAGAGCTACCAGCACCCTCGTGTTATGACACATGACCGGGTGATGACCACCATGATGTACTTAATATACCATTCCATTGCAATGCAATCCTTAACGGGCAAGCCTTTTGTGAAGGGTTTCAAGGGTGGGCTTTGGGGCGGCTCTCCCAGCAGAGACCCCTTGTAAAAGACTCTTGAAGTCATTTCAGGGGCACCTGTCGCTGCTTGACAGGATCCATGGCTGCACACTAGTAACAGCGCCATAGTTAGCAGGTCTAGCTGGACAGTGCCAGTCCATCAACCAGCCCTTGTCATCCTTCATACTGCCCTTGATGACTATCAGCCCCTCCCTTTCCAACGAGAGCAGTTTGCCACAGCTGTGGGCATTCACAGGGTGCTCTGACAGACGCCTTGGTGTTCATGAGGTCTTGGGCCTCTATATGACCTCCTAGCTCTCAGCATTTGTGGAGACTTTGGTCACCTGTGCTGCAGGCCTCAAGTGCGGACATTAGCAATCACCTGGGTGCCTGCGCGTGCAGGTACCGCAGCAAATTAGGGCGGTGCAGCAGTGAATTGAGGCACATTTGCTCCGGGGTAGTACAGACCGTGAGCATGACCATGACACTTTTGCGGCTGTGCACGCGCAGGTGGCACAGCAGATCAGGGCGGCGCAGCAGAAGGCAGCGCTAGCGGGGCAGGCGCCTCCGGCATGGGCCATCGGCGCGGTGTGCCACGCGCTGAGCCCCCTGGATGGCAACTGGGCCGAGGCAAAAGTGAAGGGCATCAGCGCGGGCGGCAACTTTGTCGTCGCCTTCAGCGGCCGGGAGGACGAGCTGGAAGAGGTGGGTTTCTTTTTTGAATGCTTTTTGTACTACTGCAGCTCGTCTCCAGAACGTGCCTTGCCTTTGGCAGGCAAATCGCATCATAATAATAGTAATAGCAAAAATAATATAGTAGTGGGGCAGCTGCGTGACCTCTTTTTGCGTTTTACTTAGTTCATGGACGTACACCGGTGTTTTGGGCGATCTCGTGAGCAGAGAAAGCACGGCAATGAGGGTGTGCATGCTCTCATGCACTCCCTCCTTTGTGCCTTCTTTGCTCCCAGTATCAAACAGCGCTGGTGTCGTCCCATTGCGCTGCCAGCTGCATTGCAGAGGCTGGCCTGCGCATCTAGACCGCTTATATAGGACGGAACCTTCAACAGTATATTGATCTGGTTTTAGGGCGCTCAAGGGCTTCTCTCAAGGGATTGATAGACTCCTCAATTCACCATAGACAAAGCCAGGACCGTCTACAAGCATCCCTGCTTTGCAACTCTTTTCTTGATGCGCCTGAATTATGAGGGCACCTAAGGCTTCAAAGCCCAGAGGAGCATGAGACTCGAAGGAGATACAATCAATCTTTAGTTCTGTAGGGGGTTGTCAACAGCCTGAAATCCTTTGTACAAACGAGTGAACGTGACTCACGCACGTGCACCAAAGCAGGATCAGTAGAATTCATCTGCTAGTGCCAGAGCAACCCGTGAAGAACACATGCACGCAACGACGCAAACGTCAAAAGGAAACCCAAGGCTCAATCTTTTTTGTGGCTGCTGCAGGTTGATCGCGGGAGTGTGAAGCCGCCGCCGGCAGTTGAGGAGACGTACAGAGGAGTGGCCGCGCCCTCACGCCCCAAAGTCAACGCCGCGCCGGAGGCAATCGAGATGCCCCGGGTGAGGCGCCCTGTATAGTGTCTTCAGGGAGTTCGTTGAATGTAATTGCTGCACCAAAGTAGGCAGGCTTCTCGGTGTTTTCTCCCTGGCCAGGTCTGCATGCCATGTAAGAACATCCATAGCAGAGCTGCAATGTTCATGTGCACGCCTTGTTGCGGCTCATTGTACCGTGCTTGCTTTTGATTTCCTCCTGCCCAATGTCTGTCCTGCCTGCCGCTAATCAATGCAGTGCTTGATGTTCGCCTGTAGCTGATTGTCAGTTGTCTGACTGTGGCTAATGTGGGGCGCTCCAGTGGCTTGAGATCAAGCCGACGGACGACGACAAGACTAAGGCGAAAAAGAAGAAGCTGCAGAAGAGTTACAAGAGCAAGAAGAGGTTCCAGGAAATGGACATGGTGACCAAGAAGAAGCAGCAGTCCTGGCTTGACTTCAAGTCTGGCAAGGGCGCCAAGAAAAAGGTGCGCGCACTGCCCTGCACCTTTTGCATCTGCTACAGACTTATCCTCCTTTTGTTCAGGCAATCCTGAAGCAAAGATGAGCAAAGCTGAAGCCGCAATGCAGGGGAGGTATTTATGCATCGGCTTTGTTGCATCTCAGATAGTGGCAGAATCGTGTGCGATGTTGAGCGGGTGTTGCTCAAATGCACATGTGCGGTGCTCATGTGGCTGAACACTGGCATTGCATGCAGTGCAGTCTCAAATATGCAATGGTGACGCTCGAGAATGCACTGTAGATATGCCATTGAGCAGGACACATGAGAGCCGCTCCAATGCTGGTGTGCATTTGCGGCTGTTCAGAGCTGACCATTAAAAAACTCTGACAATGAATGTGGTGATCTCTGACATGCCAGAGTTGGCAGCAGGAAGGCATTATTGCCCTCTGCAGTGCAGTCTATATCTGAGTGTCTGCTTTTGATTGCTGTGCAGACGGGCTTCCTGTCGACCACAAAGAAGGGCAGCATCTTTTCAGTTCCGGATGGGCCTGGGGGCAAGGTGGGCGTGGTGGGCTCTGGCAAGGGGATGACTGATAATCCCACCTTTGTCAAGCATGACTACAGCGCTGTCGGCCAATGATACGTGCTGGAGGCTGCAGAAGAGTCTTCTACGCTGGTGGCTGCAACACAATTCACCTCGTGGCAGCTACATATGTACAAGAGCCATGGTGTGGGTGATCGTTTGTTGAAAGAATAATGACTTTGTTGCAAAGGTGTTTCACCGGGAAGCAACGACCTCTTCTGGTAAGCATCATGAGCGTTACATCCTGTCTCTTATATGCACTTCCAATGCCAGCCATACCAGATCACCGGCTGCCTGTAAAATTGCACCTGCAGACTATAGAATTAGGAAGCAAGCTCAAATAATTCACAGTGTTGCCTCGTGTCTGTATCTATAGATGCCTTCAGATAATCAAGGGCCATCTAACCCCTACTGGCCATTGGTTAACTAACCAATATTATAAGCACAGGAGCTCTCTGTGTTGCTTATGACATGTTCAAAACACAAGCAGCCTCTCCGGAAAAGTCTCACGAGCTACCAATCTGCTTCATGACCAGCTTGGGCCGCAGCGTGACACAGTCAGCGTTGACAAGCCCGAGTGCGCAAATAGCACGCCCCCCCACGGGCATCACATCCACATTCACCACCCACTCGGGCTTCTTCAGATCCACCGCGGCCACGGCGCCACCCTGCGCTGTTCCCTCCGCAAACCCTGCCGCAGCCACCGCAATCCCCCTTTCCCTACTCAAAATCCCTTCGTTCCCTTTATCTGCCCCAATCTCATTCTGCTCTTCACTGCCAGCTGACAGCCTTTCATCGTCATCTTTTCTATCCCTCTTGCCGCTAGTCAAGGCTGCATCATTAGACTGAGGAGCACCGCTGCCGTGGCCGTTCTGCCGCTCTGAACTGGCATCGCCAGATGGCACAGCCGTGGACGTCTCCGCAGCAGCAGAGGTCGGCTTCTGCCAAGCATCGGTATTGCCAGCTGCGGCACCGTCCGACGGCGTTCCTGATTCTGTGCTGTTTGATGGCGTTCCTGCTGTAGCCGCGTTCGACAGCGTCCCTCCGGCAGCGGCCGGCTCGGTCGTGCGCGATCGGTACGCAATGGCAAAGCGCAGCGTGGGCGCCGCTGACTCATCATTATCTCTTCCTGCGCTATCCTGCCTAGCTCCGCTGCCTGCTTCTACTTTCTCCTCCTGCCCTATGACACTCCCAGGATTGTCCTGTACCTGCGCCTCCCCCGACTGCAGCTGTGGCTGAGCTGCGGTGTTTGCACTGGATGCGAGCATGGCTGCCGCATGCTGTGCAGCCATGATCAGCACTGCAGCGCGGATGTGGGCCTCTGTTGCGCCGCAGGTGGTGTAAATTGGAGAGATCCTCTGCACATGCCTGCACACACCCACACATGTCAAACTCTGGATGCAGGCAAGGCATGTTTTTACCACCATAGCCCCTCTAAAAAAATATTCTTACCCTACCACCTGGACAGTTGGGCGGATGCAGGTCAGGCCTTGACAAGCCAGCCACCAGCATTCAATCCGAAATACTCCCTTTTAGACTGCGCTACAAGCAGCCCTCCCTAAAATCTTCTAATGATGCAAGAGGTGATTGTGTTAGGCCTGTATATACCACTCAGGGGAAAGCAAAGTGTTCCTCACTTCAGGCGTGCGCGGTCGCCGCTGCTAATCTGCCGAATGAGATGCGCCACAACATCGGCCGGCGGCGGCAACCCCGGCCGCTCGCCGCCGCAGCCGTCACCGGCGTTGTGGCCTGCTGCCTGCCACTGCAGCAGCAACACTCCCCGGCAAGGGAGCTTAACGATGGAGAATGCCACATTTGGCGCGCTAGGCGCCACCTCCCTCAAAGAGGCCTGCAGCGCTTCCATCGCCTCCCTTGTTGCACTCTTCTCCCTGCAATTATTCGCAGTACGCAACCATTTCTCACATGAAAAGTAACTCGCCATGCCTACCAGTAATTATATGACATTTTCTGGACGATTATACGCCGCAAGGAAGTATATTGGTCACTGAGATGGGTTGTAGTCACCTCCTGAACTGGCATGTGACGATGAAGCCCTGGGAGCCCTCGGCAATGGCATCAGCAGCTCGATAGTCAAATCGACCCAGTTCCTTGAATGAGTACCCCGGAGTGTCATCCAGCCTCCGCTGCTTGTTGCGATGGAGCTCTGGTGCTGGTCGCCGCATCTCCTGCAAAAGTTCCTAATTTGTAAATTGCCCCCTGCTGTATTCATGAATTTAGCACCATGTAACAATGATGCATCGAATATGACACTTGCAGTGCACATTGCTCAGAAATTTCGTCGTTGGCCAGGCCAGACCGGCTGGACATCCGAAAGAGGGCTGCCAAAGAAGCATCTTCCTTGTGCAGAGGTGCAAGTGCAGGTATTGTACCCTTTCTGCTGCCCTGATGAGATCCTCATCCATCGTGCTCCAATGCTGAATGCGGAAGTATACGATGGCCACTGCCGATGCAAGAGGTCTACAAGGACACTGCCTTGGCGCAATCAGGGAACATGGATGCCTTTCTTACAACAAGAAGCCAGGTCTGCTAGCACCTTGAGATCAGGCGGAGGTTGAGTGTGCGATCAAAGCGATTTGCATGTATGAGCTTACTATCTCAGAAGATACCGAATCATAAGACCAAAAAATTGCGGTTATGGCATCCATGGAGCTTCCATAGCTCAGTGGTAGAGCGTTGGTCTTGTAAACCAAAGGCCGAGGGATCGATACCCTCTGGGAGCATTTTCTTCTTTTCCAAAGTTTTTGCATTCCTCACTTGCCTTGAGCATCTTGCCGTGCTCAACATCACGCACATCATAAAAGGCTAGAAGCCTCCTGCAAACAAAAGGAAAATTGCTTTGGCGGTGCCGCACGGCATGCGGCATGCGGCATGCGGCATGGCGGCCGTGTGCGGCATGTCATGCATGGTGCTTTAAAATCACCATTATGGTTGTGAGGAACATGTGCAGCTTATCATAAGAAGATGTTCCCCTTGTGACGGAACCAACTATCTCTTGGATAATCTCAGGGATCACGTTTGCAAGGAGACAAATATGAGTGCGGTGGGGAAGAAGCTGGTCTTGTTTTGGCTGGTGCCTTCATCTGGACCCGCGTTGAGACTCGTGCCACTTGAATTGTTTTCAGCTGTTCCGCACAATACCAAGCGATTGTGGGAAGAGTAGCGAGTGAGTAAGATTCCCTCGGGCCCGCCATCATTTCTAGTTCTCCGGCAACATGATGGGTTGCGGCTGTGGTGCATGCGCGCCAGCCTCACCGCTGCTGGCAAGATAGGCCTCTGCAGCTGAGTGTGCTTGCACCGTAAATAGCAATGACCGTAAGGTGCACAATATATCTCCTAGCTGTTATAAAAGATAAAGAGAATACTTTGTATGAGGGCAGGTACTGCCGCTGGGTATCGGTGATCAAGGAAAGCGGGACATCGGAGGAAAGATGTTGCCGTGCCCATTACAACGAGAATATTTGGCGCATGCTTGGCAGTGTGGAGAGTGAAACAGTACCACTCCCAAGATGTATTCACAAAATGACTGCATACATGCTTTGCCATGATCATATATGATCCTGGACACATGAACTATATAGTGTCCCCTGGGCCCATATAGTGTCCCATATATGAGATGGGACACATGGGAAATATATATATGAGACTCATGAGACATGGCTGTTCCACGAAGACAGGCGGCCAAAACAGCTACTGTTTGGAACTAAAGAAGGGTCAGGCAGAAGGGGCAAGGCCCGTCAAATCCTGGAATAATTGTGTTAGGGATGACCTGGACTCCATTGGTTTGACATACCATTGGTGGAGAAAGTGCCAAGACAGAGAAGGCTGGAGGGGAAGTATTGAGAGCAAGTTGCTGCAACGCACCTAGCCCTGAGGGCTGGAACAGGCATGGAATAATCACAATAATAATCAAAGCTGATAGCACTGATCAGCGTGCCTCTACGATTCGTAAACTTTTCATCCAGGCCTCCAGGAATACACAAGGTACCTTGTTCAGGTGTGATATTTATGTAAAAACGATGTTGCTCAGCAGTGAAGTCCCCACTCAATATACACTGTTCACATCATCCCTTTGCCATTCTGCACCATTCTATTTAACACATAATTTCAGATCTACAAAGCTGCTACAAAAAGCTCTCATACCAGCTGCAAATTGTTGTCAAACTTGTGCTATATACACCTGCGTGCATTCTTTTTTCCCCCACACGTTCATGAAGTGTTCCTTACGTTCAGCTCAATTCCTGGGACAGGATCAAAATCCTGACAGCTGGGCCTAAAAAGATATTTGCAAAGACATGGCCTCAAGCGCTGCAGCTTTCATACATTGTCCCCTAGCCAGCTGGCTGCAGCCCACGCCGATAAGACTCGCACAACAGTGTGCGGGGATTGCTCCTATTAACTAAATGGATCTATGCCAGGCACTTGGGCTTCACTTGAGGGCAGGCGTGCCCAGGGTGTCGCAGGCAATAGCCCATCTACACAAAGCCTTTGATTCTGCGGCGGATTTCCAGAGCTGGATTTCCAGCGGATTTCACTGCCGCTGCATCTGCCTATTCTGGCCTATGACCATTCGCAGGGACGCCTCCAGGCTGCCATCTATCCAGCCCACCGCCTGACCATGCACACCCAAAACTCAACCGAACAGCCTTTCATATCTGCAGGGAAGTGAGATGCTTTGCACTGTCAAGAGCCCAGCGAAGCCAGTTCTGCAGCAAAGCCAGCATTCTGCCCCCGCCCTTGCCCAATATGGCAGCCACGTCGCAAAGGGGTCGGCACAGGAGAACGCAGCACAGATACCAGACAAAGGGGGGACACTGCAAGGGACAATGCCATAGGTCTCTTCATGAAAGGGATGCTTCAACGACCAGGGGACTCTAAATTAATCGACTTCATCAATCTTCAAACAAGCACGTTACCTTGATCTGGAATCCCTTGAGGGCACCAACGCAAGGGGCCTTCATCATGCCAATTATGACTGTAACGGTCACAGAATGCTGACTGGACGTCGCCTTTACCAGTTACTAAGCAGGAGGAGTACCCAACCACATTAAGATAATGGTCTGGTAACCAAATTCATTAAGATGAGTAAGAGGCACGGTGCGAGGGGCGTACCTCCACGAGCTTGGCCTCCGGTTGGCGCTGGGCGGCTGCCGCGAAAGCAGTGCGCAGGGCGGCGGGCAGGTCGATTGTGAGAACGGGGGATGCCTCCGCCAGCACAGCACGGCGCAGCAGCAGAGCGTCTCGCTCCGAGCGCGAGGCCTGCATCTCTGCTATGCTGCGCCGGATGTCTTCTCGGTCCTCCTGCAATGGGGAAAGGCAGAATCAAGCACAGCTGGAACAGATGTTCTCAGTATAGGTTGTCCTTGACATTGGAAGTAGCATGTGTCTTGAAGTTGTGGGATAGAGGCTTACAGTGAATGAAGCATGGTCAGGCAGCATGCTGAGAAAAAGCTCAACCCCAGAAGCAGCAGCAAATTGGCAAGCCTGAAAATCTGCCCTTTGTCTTGACACCCTGGGCTTCCTATCGCAATTCTCGCCAAGGTGCACTTCTTGAAGTCATGTGAATGCCCACGCCGAAAATCACACATTCTGGGCTGCTCGATCAGTCACCCACAACACGCCTGCCCCAGCAAGGTGAGACTCTGCCAAACATCCCTGGCACAAGAGGATGCAGAAATCACCTGGAACAGGTTTTCCTCCTCTATGGAGCGCAGCGACAGCGCGAAAACGCGCGCGAGCCGGCGCGGGTCATCAGACAGAGCGGGGCTGACGCCGGCGCACACGAATGCGCAGAATGCAGCGGCCGAGGATCGCCGTCGGAGATGGCCCATGGCCGCCATCGCAGGCACGCCCAAGATCTCCTCCAGGTACCTGTGTGGTCATGAGAGCTTGCATTCCTCATTAGGCGCAACCATAGAGGAGGCATCTTGTGTCTTTCAGCCATGTAACTGCAGGCAGGAGGGCTGTCTTCATTTCTGATCGGACTCTTGCAAAGGCAACAGAAGCATTGCATCCTCAAACTCTGCTGATACTATGCTGCCTGTCATTCTAGTTGCACAGCATGAACGCTAGGAATCCAGCTGGCCTGCTCAAAGCCATCTGGCAGACCCTCGAATCCTACAGCTTCAGAGGGCATCACAAACGCATCTCGCTTGCGCAGTTCCGGTGAGTATCAAGCAAGGAATCTGCATGTTTCACTGTTGCTTGCGTTGCGGAGAGCCAGTTGTCCAACACGCTCCCAGTGGCATCGGGCTTATTGGCCGGGACAGAGTGTAAATCGCGGTTGATCGAATCACACCAAAGCCTGGATATATCTTCGTCTTTACCCGGACCTATATCTGACAAGCCAAACACTGAGGTGCACACTCACTCGGTGAGCGCGGCAAAGGGCCCAGCGTTGAAGACCCGCCCAGCCGCACCGGGGTCGGCACAGAGCGGCCAGCGTATTCAGCTCAACTAGATACATCTCTACCACTACCTTGTCCTGTGTCTCACATGCCGTAGAATGATGCACAGTCACCTGGTGAGCGCAGCAGAGAGCCAGGCGTCGAAGAATCTTCCAGCGGCTTCAGGGTCGTTGCCCGGCAGCAGCGGCGGCAGCGCGGCCGGCCGCGGCAGCAGCACGCGGCCCAGCACTTCTAGCAGCCCCTCTGCAATCGTCACCAGCGGCGGAGGCACGTCCTCCGCCGCCATTATCGGCGCGCACACCGCGGCTGCCATCGCCCTGCGCAGCATTCCATGCCTATATGAGTTTCTGCACATTTCATGCTAGAGTAGCCCCTGGCACCCTTTGAGTGGTCAATGAGTTCGAGTCTGTACCATGCTGTTGGGGTCACAGAACTTGCTTGATAGGTTCTCCGGTTCCTCTTATCTGAACTCTGCAGCCATCCTCTTCCGACATTGCGCAACTGGCAGCTGGTGGGAAACTGGCAACTCTCAACTGGTGGGCCTTCTGGCCAAAACAACAGGTAGGTTGGAGGTGCATGCCTCTTCAGGCAGTCTTGACAACTGGAGAATACATATTAGTTGTGCATTTTTCTTCAATGCACAAGGCCAACATAGCAGAAAGGCAGCACAGGCTACGCCCACTTGGCATCATTGGCACAGCCCTCATGATAGCAGACAGGAGCCCTCAGCCATCATCAAGAAAGTGGCAATCGATGCCAAGAGCACAGTGCATCTTACCAACAGCGAAATCCGGAGTAATGCTGCCTGCACTATTCTAGATCATGTGTCTAGCTATTAGTGTGGCATCAATGTCTTTTTACATTACCATCGGCACAGGTGAAGGGTCAAATTGACTCACAATTTGACCCCAACTCCTCCCACGTGCAAGGGGACCTGAGGAGAACGGCTGCATAAAATGGGAAAAGTGACACACCTGAGGCTGGGCTCGAGGGGCTGCAGGGCGGCGTCTCCTAGCAGCTGCACTAGCACTGTGATGAGGCTGCTGCCGGCCAGCGCCTCACCCATCGCCTCCCGCGACAAAAGCCCGCCCCGCTGCCCTGTTTACATCACGCACACATAATCAGTCGCCCCTCTTCCAGCACAATGGAGATGACGTATAGATTCCCGCACAAGACTGTGTAGATGTCAGGCCGGGATTGATTTATGTGAATGGAGAGGTGCTGCAGCTTTGTCTACTTTCTGCAGAAGCGAGTCCGCCGCCGCGTGTCCGCCACCTGACTGTGCAGAGGATGGCGGAAGTGGTAGGCCGCTGGTGGAACAAAGGGACCCGTGTTGCTGTGTGACGGGGCCTCTTCATCCATGCAGCGACCTGGCCTTTGTGCCAGATGGGCTCAGCCAATCAACGGCCAGTGGAGGTGGACACGCTCATTGAAATTTAGACTTGCCAGGCTCTGGTGTACAGAATTTCATCAAAAAATTGCGCTTCCTGTCTGAGACTCAGACATCCACAGGCTCTGCCGCCTACTAGACGGACAGGCAGCAGGATGTCTTGGATATGAAAGGCCTTGCTCCGATTAAAGAAAGGAAGCACCATGCTGGCATATCCGGGCCTGCTTATTGCCTGCGAGCTAATTGCCTTCCTGCATGTCCGTTGCATGTCTGCTAACAGACTGGCATCCGGAGAACCAAGCAGCCCATACAGATCCCAAGCTAGAGATATGCATTGCAAGGGTCAGGCACGAGCGCGGCAGAACACATTGCTCGGCAAAAACAGATGCGCGAGCACCGGATTTGGCCGCTCCGGCGTGGGCCGACACTTGCCTGCCAGAAAAGAGACGGCATCGCAACATTGCCACATTTTCATGACGATCACTCCCAAGGATCAGAATAATTTTTTGAATGTCTTCAGGAATTTTATTTTGAATGCGCACCGGGCTTTGGTGGCTGCGGCGGCTCGGAGGCGGCGGCCAGCTCGGCCTCAAGGGCGGACATGGAGCGGTGCAGGCACGCAAACAGCGTTTGCTGATTTGGGAGGAAGAGTTGCGCGCCGCCGAGAAGGGCAAAGGACTCAAGCGCTGAGTAGACGGCCGCGTTGTCCCGGCCCCGCAGCAGCACCGCAAACAGCGCTGGCAGCAGCGCCTGTAAGAGGAGGATTGCACGACTGTCACTTAATGAAAAACTGTTTTCCTACCATTGCAATATGTTCCAGGACATTTCAGAAGTAATGGCGACGTACTGCAGAGCGTTTGCCAAGACGATGGAAATTTTCCAGTGGGAATTTCCACATGAAGACTGGACTTACAGGGCTAAAACCAAACCAAAAAGCATTCTTGGATTCAGTCTTATTTGTTGGTGCACCCATGCTTTGAGTGGCTGCATCATCAGCTAAAGGGGAAATTGGGTGCATGGCCCCACCAGCAGCTGCGGAGGTAATTCAGCCACGCTGCCGAGTGTGGCGGTGAGTAATCGCAGCCCCTCCTCCACCAGAGTCTCGCTCTCCGCGCTGCCCACGTCCAGCGCCGTGCCCAGCAGCGGCCACAGCACGCCCCCGAACTGCATGCCAACCAGAGCACATAATGGGCTGCAGACCAGACCTTCAGGCCCCGCAGATGTGGCTGCAGACACTCTGTGTGTATGCCCTGTGGCCTTCGGGCCTTGGATTTGCCGACACTGTAATAATAATAACACACACATAATGCTCAAGTATCCCATTGCCATGCTGGCAGGTGTCACAGCACCCTCCAAAGCTGCCTGCACACCCCATGTGTGTCAGGTGATTCTTTGTTTTATATTCGCAAAGCTCAAGTACCAATGCGCAAGCATCCGGGGTCGTTGCCAATGTGGCAGCGGCAACCGCACGACCCCATGCTGCATGGCAAAGATATTTGGGGATCAGACATTTGCTGATGTCACATGCGCACGCATGAGCAACATTAAACAGAAGCATGTGAACCCCAGAACTCCAATGAGCTGGTCACTAAATGCTGAAAGCAGGTCTCCAAGCTGCACTGCACACAATTGGCCAGACCCTACAGAGACGCCCAAGCAGTGCCAAATTCTCGGTATCGATATCAGACAGAGAGTAGAGCAGTTCACTTCAATATTATGTTACCCTGTTCTGACTTTGAAGTGCAAGATCCATATGGCATAGGCACAAGCTGTTGTGACAGCAGCTCCGGGACCAATTGCCCAATATCCAGGCTGTGGAAATGTATCTGTAATGTACAGCGACTGACAAGAACTGAGAACATTCCCACAGGGGTCAGACAAAGAAGTCCTGATGATGCATTCACCCAAACAGTGCCCGGGAGACCTGCGCATCGTGGCGCCATCATGCATTTCTTCCAGAAGAACTTATTCGTTGACAGGCAGAGAGTCCTAGGAAGGGTCACCGACCTGAGGGTCTCTCAACGCGCGGCTGCCGAGGCGAGTAACGACGTGTGTCACCACTGCTATGAGCGCGCTGTGCAGCCGTGACAGCGCGCCCGTCTCAGACTGCGTTGCCTCCTGCGTGGCGCTCCACACCTGCAGCAGCAACAGATCTCGCAAATTCTGACTGTGACATCTCCACCGTCACAAAGAAGTGAATCGAGCCTGAATACATGTGCACCATGGACCTTGGGCTGCCATGAGGCCACAGCGGCAATATTGAGGACCGCTGAAAATGTTCTCAGGTACTTTGTGGCTCCTTGTGCCGGACCAGCGTGCTTCTGCCTGGGAGGAAGGAGCCACAAAGTGGCACACTCTATCCAGAAGTTGCAGCCAGCAGTGAAGACTAGCAAGCATGCGGGCATGGAAAGACCACAGTCTGCGCATGACCAGCAAGTCTTCAAGGTGGCAGATGCACTGGCAACAATTGCCACCTGTCAAGACGCGCTGGCAATATGGAGACGGCCTATTCAGAGCCCGAGAGTACCACAGTCAGAAACCAAGATCTCCACATGCTCAATGCATTATAACAGAAGCAATCGCTACTGTAAAAGAATGCTTCCTTTCACGGCACACTGGTGACATGAAGACGGCCTGCCAGAGCCCAGGAGCACCACAGACACAGATAAGGATGACTTTTAACAGCATGCACGTAAAGGCAATTCTCCGATTCTTTTTCATGCCTTCCCAAGAATGTTTCCAATGTCATAAAACCTCCAACTGTTTGGACAGATTTTGAACCAACATTGTCTGCAGAATCTCGTCGCCTCTGGCAGGATGGCTAGGCGTGTAATAGAATGAAAACTATCTGCCCGCAGTGCGATGGCACATGGGCATGTGCAGGCATGTGCGCGCACCTGCGGGAGCGCTGACGCGACGGCTCCGAGGTGCGGCTGCGCTGAGTCGCCCAGGACCTCGACTGCCACGGAGACCAGCTGCAGAACTCGCACCTTGCTCTCCGCCTCCTCCAACCTGTTGCATGCCATCAGCACAATGTGTGATTGATACAAGACTCACTCAGCAATGCGAGTAAGGTAGTGCAATCCACTGGACCCTGAAGCGCCTGCTTGACCTGCTGAGTATGAACACCTGGTAGGAAGGGCGGGATGCAATGACAGGCCTGGCTCGGTCTTGTTCTCCCCACACAATCAGCAGAGCACTTGATTGAGGTATATGGTCACCATGTCAAAGAAAGCAAGGAAACTCCTTCCCCTCACGAGCTGTAAATTTCAATCCTCCTATTTTGCTGCGTGAACCGGCGCAGGAAGAATACGGCACTTTTCTTATCACTGCTGGTTCACTGCAGTGCTTCAATCCAAGCAAGCCAACGTATGCTTCCTTGGGAAGTGAGTAGAGCAAGTCTTTTCGACCGAGGCCTTGCAGTAAAGCAGGATCTCAGACCCAACGAAGCATTTACTGGCCACACAGGGGTACCCAACAGGTGAGCCTTAAAGCGCAGCACTGCGCGGATGCAGGGGCCGCGCATGGCCTTGCCATGCAACGGCTGCAATTAAAAAAATGTGGGCTGACCAGATGGAAACCAGACTATTCAGTGGATTCCGCCAGTTCTCAAGTCGCTGATGCCTTTGACTATTCCAGTCCTTCAGCTTGAGCGACGGGGACGAAATACAAGTGACTGGCTGTCCCTTTGCAAGGCCAAGAAAAGCAATGAGAACTCCTCTGCATGTCAATATTCAGGCAGAAGAGGACTCCCACTTCCTAGCCTTGCAATGAGGCAGGCTCATTTCAACCTGGACCTACCCCCTTGCCAAAACATGCAGCGCCCTGAGCATGCTGCAAAGCAATGGCTGCAGCTCTGGGGCTTCTGTTTTCCGTAACCCTGGCAGAATGCAGGAAATCTCACATGTCTATCGCACCTTCAGAGTGCTGCAGCACTGGCAGAGCAGAATGCAAGCTTACCTGTTGAGCAGCACGAACAGCGCAGAGAAGAGGGCAGTCGCTCCTGAAGTCAGTGCGGCAGCGCGAGCCTCGTGGTCCTGCAATCAAAACCAACACATGCGCCTCAGATCTGACATCCCATAAATCCTCAGCACAAAGTCTTCAGACAGCGATTGCATGACATATCGAGCTGACAGAGGTTCTGGCTGTGTCCATAACAGATTGAGGAGCGGCTGGCGCGGTGGGAGGTATTTCATCCCGTGCACATGATCAGCCGCACAGTCAAGAGTCACTCGCTGAATGCCGATCCGGATTCCAGTCACAAGAACGGATGTCTGAGGGCCATCATACAGTCAGCAATGCAAGGGGCCTGCAACAGGGAAGCTATGTCGATGCAGTTTCTGAGACCTACAAGGCAGCCTTGCTTCCCTTCGTGGGCGCTCGCTCTGTCTTTGTGTCTGCATTCAGTCTTGGCTAAGTACGTGAAATGCTGCAAGCAGATTGATAAGAGAGCCAGCTGCTGCATGTGAATGCGGAGGGCCATGAGGGCGTCTGGAGCCTGTCAGCTGGGCGTCGGCAACCAAAGAGCACCAGAGTGGCAGACAACAGAAGCCCTGATAGCCCGGACACACCGAACATTTGCCAAAAAGGGCGCCTCGGCTGCAATCAAGAACACACACAAGACAGAAATCACTGCAGCAGTGTCACAAGGAAGAGCGCTGCATCATTTGGCTGCTATCAATGTGGCGATAGGCAATGGGCGGATCTCCAGAACCGCTTCAGTGGGTCCCGACCGCCAAAGAAGCCCAGTCCAGCAATTCTGCACAATCGCACATTGCCCACTTTGCACACATTGGCACGTTGCAGCCTTTCGAGACAAGGCGCACCTGCACGGCTGAAGGGTCTTCTGCGGCGGTGTTGCGCTTGGAAAGGAAGATCAAGCCCAACCGCGCATCGTTGGTGTCTTTTTTTCTCTCCTGAGCCTGCCGGATTGCCTGCACAGTCACGCACTAAAGATTACTCATCAGACGCATCAGCAGCCAAATGTTCCAGGCGTATTTGGCTTTCTGCAGCTTTCTGCTTTCTTTCTGCAGGCAAAGCAGCAATGTTGGAGGAAAGCCGGTACGCTCTTCACACCAACAGAAGTGGTGGTTCTCCTCGTCGAGTGCTGCTGTGTCCGCTAACAACCCATTTTGAGGCCTTTCTGTTCTTCTAAGGGTGGGTGCTCCAAAGATCCCCCCACGTGTTCTTGGGCGAGCTAAGTGACAAAACCCCAGAACCGGAGACAAGTAGACTATACGTCTAGAAAGCATGGAGGTGGACAGCTGTCATAGGGATGGTAACCCAGGTCGGACCCCTTTGCAACCTCTAACAGCCAGAAGAACATCAAAGCTCAGGCAAGCATGCAGACTTTTTCTGGCCTTTGATGTCCCTCATATCCTCACATTGCTTGGCTGTCAGAAATCCACAGGTAATGCAACCCCAGGAAATCATGCCCATGAATGTTAGTGGTGCACCACCTTGGTCAAAACAAAGGACGCAAGAGTCCAGCATGTATTCGGACATAACGAAACCTTGAAGTGCCATATATTGGCATGAAAGCTGCGTAAATCTTAAGTTGAGACAACACAAGGAAGAAGGAGTGCGCACATGCTGCTGCTCGAGGAGGGCGGTGCAGAGGGACATGGCGGCTGAGGTGGCGGTGAGGCCGAGCACGACGTCAGCGTCGGCGATGTGTGACGTCAGCGATGACAGCGCCGATGACCACAGCGCCGGCGGAAGCTCGCCCCCGCAGACGCCCACCAGCCACGCCGCGCGCGCCACCAGCACGCTCCGCTGCAGCCGCCCGGCACCCGCCGCCTGCCCATTGCCGTTCTGCGCGCATGCAGACAAAACGTTGCTGGTCACATTTTGCACAAAAGCAGGCCATATGGCCATGTATAGGTCTTATATTTGGAACAGAGAAGGGCAGGCGGCCCCGCCATTATATGTGCGAGTGAGACGGATTGGCTATGGCTAATTGGCTATTATCACAGGCAATCCAGAACCTGTCAGGCTTAGATGCACTTGCTAGCGCACTTAAGATACCGTGTCAGAAAGAATAGGAACAGCTTTCGACTGCCCTCTACATGTCTTTTGATAACTGAGCCGACAACTTTGGTACTCTTCGCAGAGGAGGACAACATAAGAAAGCAGTCAAGCCGGGCTATCTCAGCATGGCCATCAGCATTTACACATCTGACTGTGACTGCCAGCAAGCAGGCAACCATCACTGCTCCGAGAAACCATTCATTCAGAGGTCTGCACGTACTTGGGCCCAAAGCACCACCCATAACCCCGCAGGAGGAATGCAAGTGGAGATACCCTGTTCGTTTCAGAGACAGGCTTGCATCCCTTATTGGCTCCTCCACTGACAAAGAGGAGGGTCCCTAGGTTGGTGCACAGCGCACCTGCAGAAGGTCTGCTAGCTCGGAGGAGTACCAGGCGGGGAAGTTGACCTGCGCGGCCACGGCCGGCCGGAAGAAGCCCTCGCCAATCGCCCGGTACACCGCCTCCCGCGCCAGCACCGTCTCAGCCGACAGCGGGCCCGCCTGATCAGGCGCACGTGATGAGTCATTTGTCAAGTAGGGATTATGTAAGATTACTCATCGTTGCAAAAGGTGAGCCTGCAATGACGCACACCACTCTCTCCTGCAGATTGCAAAGGATGCCCCTGTGGCTAAATTGCATGCTGTGTGCTTTGGAGGGTGATCAGGATATCTGAACGGCGTTTGGCAGGATGCTTCTGGGCGGCAGATGTGTCCGCACGAGCAGCCGGGTCTTTCTTACAAGCTTTGGCGAGGGGTAATGCTCTGATGTGCGTTGATAACTCAGCGCTGACCATAAAATGCGTCATTGCATGCGCCTGACCCATCGGGAGCGCTGCCTGACGTGGCAGATCTCTGATAGGCATGTGGCCGGGTGGACAGCAGCAGCCTCCCACAGCAGATCAAATCAGTTCAAAAGGGATCTTTGCTGTGGAACATCAAGCCTTGCCGTGCCTCCAGAGAGCTCATCCTGGCATTAGTACCAGTAACATATAACAAATGAACAAGCTGTACCTGCAGCATGACGGCCAGGGCGACAAGCGCGGCGGCCTTCAAGGAACCTCATCACGACTTGACAAAAACATCAGAAGGGGGGAGCAGCACCGGCCAAGTGCACTCTTGAGACCATCTTTTTGAGCTCAACCGTCAAAGCTAGGCCTAAGCCCTTATCTTTACAGCAGAAAGAGAGAGAGGTAAAAACAAACCTGCAGCTTGGCGGCCAGAGGGGTGTGGGGCTAGCCTCTTGCAAGAGAGCTGGCAGGATGTCCGACAAGCTCAATCTGTCTAGACACCCCATTGTGGCAGCGTGAAAAATTGACATTTATTAGTCAGCACTGAGCCACCAACGCACCAAACAGGGTTTAGGATTTAGGGTTAGGGTTTGTAATTTAGGGTTTACCAAAAGAAGCAAAGAAGAGAAGAAAAGCCGCGCACCTGCAGCTTGGCGGCGAAGGCGACGAGCGCGGCGGCTACGGTGTCGGGTCCGCGCTCGAGCATGCAGATGAGCAGAGCCAGTCCGCACGGCCGCGGCGTGTCCGCGTCCGGGCTGCTCTCCACGTCCGTCGAGCGCACATAGCCCTCCGGGTTGTCCTGCAATCGCAGCAGAGCGCACCTCAAAGTGTTACGAATGAGATCCACAAACTGTGATTTCTTGAAGCTTGAAACGTAGACGCTTGGTGGCTGGGGGTCTGTCAGGAAGTCACACAGACATCAGGACACACTTGTCACTGATGGGCCTAAGTTTCCTTTCGTACAACCGTCCGGAGTGACATAGCATTCCTGTTCTTTGAGCACTGCCCGTGCATCTACAAGGTGAAACAAGAGTCTCCCGCATGCCCATTATAGGTGATTGAGAGGACTGCAGAGGTTCATCAGAGGTAAGACGGCTTAGAAGAACTTCCACAATCGGAGGCTCTGTCCTCTCCAGCCACCAGAAGAAAAGCAAATGCATGCGTAGTCATCCCTCGACTTGAGGCTGACTCACCTGCCACTCCTGCAGCTCTTCCGGAGTCAGCGCCACGTACTTTGTTACCACGGCCTCCACCAGGGCAGCGCACTGCTCCGCGCTCAGCATCTTGTCCACAGCCGCGACCGCCTTTTCCAGAGACTCCTTTGTCTCGCGCCCCTTTTCCGAATCCTCCTGCTCTGCCTCTGCACCGGGCCATTGCATGCATGCGCCAGTCAGTGCATGGCGGCAAGTCATGGCAAGCATGGTAGACATTATCCAGTCACAGGCATTATACGGAAACTTATCAAGTGCTCTGCACAAAGGCAATATGCAGCTGGGTTCTCTGTTAGCTAGCTAACTTCTGTTAGATACGCCCAACAAGATCTTCTAAGGTCTGGAAAAGCCAGATGGGGCAGGACACTAGGCACCTTGTGGGTGTTCTCCACCTTGCTGCCCAGACAGGTCCTGGGCAGAGCTGATGTAAAACGCCCACATGCTGACAGTAGTCCTCCCAAAAGTATCGCTGGGAAAGCCTTCCAGCAACGTGGCACGCAGGCAAACATGCACAGAGAGGCTCCCAAATCCACCAATAGCATCTCACAGAACAAAAGCCCCACCTCGCGCAGTGCGGCCCTCCAGCCACGAGCTTGTGTAGTAGGGGCAGAGCAGCACGCGCGCCAGGAACCTCGTCAGCAGCACACGCGTCTTGGGCCGCACGTGCTGCAGCGCCGCCGCATCCAGAGCCACCAGAGCCGCATGCCCGTAGAATGCCAGGAAGGCAGGCAAAAATCGCGCAAAGCCGACCGGCTGCTTGTCAAGCGCGGCGAGCACGCACTGCAGTGCGCGCTCAAATGACTTGGCGGCCGTGCCCACGCGTTCCCTCTCGGCCGGCGCCGGCGCCGCCGCCGCCGCGCCGTCCCCGTTGCCTGCGCGCATAATTTATTAGTGCTGGCTTTTATTTGTTTTATATCTGAGGTTTCCGAGGAATGGTGCCGGTGTCAGATTATGCAAGCTTAAATATTCATGAGACTGCCAGCTTGGGGCCACTTACAAGCGAAGCGCCTAGAAGCTTCGCATGTCAGACCGGCAGTCTGTTCCCTGCACAGTTCCTGGCCTACGCTGTACCTTGAGTGCTGCGTTACCATCAACCATTCCGAATGCACAAGCACCCTCCATGGGGTAGCTGCAATACAGTGCAAGATGGTCCCCTTGACTATATACATTCCGTCAGTGGCAGGGACTGCAGCGGGGTATGACAGCTGATGGACACGCAGGAACTCGGGCTTCAATGCTTCAATCAGTGTGTAATTCTGTCCTACAGGGGCAACATAGCAAAGAAACAGCACGAGGAGGAAGGCTTTCAGATACATGTGTTGCCCTTGCCGGCACCGGGTGCATGCAGAAGTCTGAGGCTCCAGTGGGCAGGAGAAACGTAGGGATAAAACACGAGGGGTTTTTCCTTCTGCCTACTACTTTCACAACAACTGACAAATTGCCACATAGACAGAGCCAGGATTGCCTGCATGCATATTTCTGCTTTGCATGTCACGTGAGAGAGTGCCCTATTTCAGAGGTCATCTGGGGCCTAGAGGTCCGGGGGAATGTACCAGGTGTTGGGGGGGCATTGGAGGCTGGCAGCCCACCTGGAACAAGCATGGTGACAGTGGCGGAGGAGGCTTGGTGCAGCGCTTCCAGGAACTGCCCAATCTCGGGCAGCAGAGGGTCCCAATCAGGCAGCAGCAGCAAGAGCTCACGCAGCACGTGCAGGCCCCTGTTTGCCAGCCGCCCGCGCTTGGCCCAGCCATTTGCTCCCTGCAATGTAAACAATCCACCTTTTATGCGCTGCATGATGCCGGGCTCCCCTGAAGCGCAATCCTGGCTGATGTGATGCTCAATGGGTCCCCAAGCAGAATAAAAAATTGAAGAGCTTTGGCACCTCCCCCGCTCTCATCTGACAAAAAATCGGGAGACCTGGGCCTGGGCAACCTTAATCCCCTCTGGGTGACCTTCACTGGTTTGGGTACCCATGAACTGACCCATATGAAGTTTTCAAGTTCCCTCAGGTACTCAGAAGCGTTCACGGATGCCTCCCAAAAAGGTTCACCCAGGTGTTCAATGCCAGGAGGGGGGCACTGCTCAAGAAACACACCTGCGCGGCGGCGGCAAAATGGGCGCGCCATTCTGCGGCAGCTGGAGGGAACGTTGCTCGCGCGCGCTCGTTCATGGCCGCACGCTCCGCCGCTATGCGGTCCGCCAGCGGCTTCATATCTGCGCTCGCATGGTGAGTCAGCGCTCAGTAGCCAGTCACTAGTAAGAAACCCCCTGAGCCTGCCCCTGGGGTAAAGATCACCCTGAAGCATGCACCAGCGAGCCATCCCGGTTTTCATTAGAGCTGTGAATAAGTGCTGAGTCACCATTTGGTCATAAAAAACAACCAGATCTCGCCGCAGTCTGCTCATCAAAATCAGCCACCGCACGTCTGAGCCAGTGCTGGGCTGATGAGCACCCAAAAGCATGCAGGAGCTGCCGAAAACCCCTCTCGTTAGAGGTATGCACGTACTGACTTCAGGCATTCTCAGACTCTGAAGCGAGGCGGAGGACACAACTCACTGCACTGGCAATGTAGCCCTGAATGCATCTGTCTGTCACTACTGTGGAATTTGTCAAGGTTGTACCTTGCAAGGTTTTGCAGTCCTTCTCAGCGAAATTGGTTTTGATTAATTACTAATCACACTGTCTTGGCAGCAGTGCAGCTGCTCTGCTGCGACACGTAGAAGAATGTGTCAGGCAGTGGCGTGCCCTCACGCCCTGTTTGCAGGATTAGTCATAGGTGTGGCAAATGCACGTGAATTGTACTGTGCAATATATAAAGGAATGTGGTGATCTGCAAGGTGGCAAAATGACAGGATGCTGTGCAGTAATAAGGAAAATAGTCCTGCAAGGCAGAGAAGTGAACGCCTTCTGGCAGGTCACTCACCCTGGGGGGACATGCTGCCGCTGCTCCGGGGGGCCTCCACAACGATTCGCTTACCCCTCAGCGCGCGAACCACATTCTTCAGGGTGAATAACGCGCGCTCCTTTCCGGCGACGGTAGTTGCACCGGTCTCCCATGCAGCCGCCTGTGTGAGGTCTGCCAGCAGTGTGCCCCACTCGCTCGGAAAGTCAAACCTGCATGCATGCAATCACACGTGCAGGTTAATTTTGTGCTCTTGCAGATTTCTGCGCGGCTTGCATGGTGCACAGCTACGAGATAATTGAGGCATGGTATGTCTGGCAATTCCAAGCAAGGCAAGCAGCCTGCCGTACCGGCTCGAGACCGATTTGGGGGTCATGCAAAACTTTTTGGGCCCTCAACCCCCGTCAACTGAATATGTCAATCTGGCACATTTTTTATGTGAAAGAGCCGATATGGCGAGGAATATAAAAGAAGTGTTTTTGCATTCCTGGACCGCAAGTACAGGAGATGCATCTAGTGCGGGGAGAACGGGAGCACCTGGCTATGTTTGTGATGAGCATGCCCAGCTGCGTGGCCACACGGTCGGAAGGCTCTGAGAAAAGCAGGCGCAGGGCTGAAGTGCGCACACCCGCCTTCTCATCTGATGGCACCCTGGACCATTCCCTGGTCCCCAGTGTCTTGCGCCAGGAGCTGCCCACCGAATTCTTGGCAACCACAGCAGCAAGCAATCGTATTGACTGCAGCACAGAGCGAGAATTTTGACACCCAGGAAATTTTAGCAGATACCGTTCCAACTTTCGATGCTGCCATGGAGGATCCCATATGTGGTCGCCGCACACCAACTCACAAGCATCATCCCTAATCATGGAACAATGTGACAGTGTATTATCTTTTATGGCACGATCGACATCCCCCTTCACATGAACCATACATGAAGGAGGCACAGATCTTGCCTCGTCTTTGCAGTGCTCTAGTATGTTAAGCAGAGCTGCCAGAAACCCTGGCACCGCATCCGCCTCCCATCCCTTCAGACTAGCCTCTGAAGTATTTCTAACAGGCGCATCGAGGCTGAAAGCGCCCGTGATCGCTGCGAAAACGTTCCCAAGTTCCACAGGATGCTGCTGTACTTCTGCCTTCATCCTGGTGCTTGCACCTATTGGAGCATATGCATCTGCTGAAGATGAATGGAAACAATATCAATCAACATTGAGAAGGAGCCCAACCTCCAGGATTTCTCTTCCGAAATCGGAGGATGCATCTCGAAGGAGCTGCCTGAATTGGCAGCGTTCCAAGCAACGTTCTTCAGCATTCCAACTCATAGTTGCGAAGAGATTTATCTGCCTATAGTTGTCCACTGCCACAACATGCAGCACTGAGCCTGAGCCTGACCGCCTGCATATATGGAGATATTATGTGTGAGAACTGCTCTCACTATGGCGCGGAATACCCCAAGAAACCCCGGGACTGGGCAAAGTGTCACACGGTGGGAAGGCTGCTGGGAACGGCGGGAGCAAGAGAGGGATGGGTGGACTGCCTGGCCGGCATTGCTCACACAGCAAGCGGGGCAGGTGCAGAGGCTGAGTCTGACAGTGACGTTCTTTGGAGAGCTTCCTTTGGCAGAGAGCCTGCAGCACCTTGTGCTCAATGTGAGGGAAGACATTGGCAGAAAGGATGCCGGTGCTTGGCGGATCTGCACATGCTGAGGACGCTGTGCATCTCACGCGGAATCTCACGCGGAAGGTGCAGTTACTTAAAGGAGGAGGGGATAGAAGTTTCACAAGGGCACACGTTCTGCCAGTCCGTTGCAGGCCCCAGGCTGGACTTGCGTGGCCGCAAATCCCTCACTGCTGTGCAATATAACATGTGTCCTGCCAACAAGCACCGGTGCCAGAAGCCTGCGTTGTCAGAGCGCAGTGGGACTCCCACGCATTCTGGCAGGACCGTCCTGTGAGTGACTCAATGTACTCGAACAGCTGGCTGCGTGACGTTGTGTGTCAGCGCTGGCATCTAGTGGAGAATGACTGTAGTGTGAGTACTACCACCAAGCAGAGGATCTGGCAGCTGTGCTCTCAAGAGATGCGCCAGCTGCAACAATCAGTGCTCTGAGAATTGACTGCAAAAAGTTCTGCTCTGCCATGGCGCCTCTGTGCTGGGGAAAAGACTGCAATGCTTTGAGGGGATACACTCCAGAAATGATGTCAGGATGACGACAGTCCCAGGACTGCAGCTGGAACGGTTTCGGGTCACGGGTGCTGCCATCAGCCTTGAGGAGCCGGACATTACAGAGTTTGCTGCCAGCATCAAGGACTTGTACATTGCCAGGGACTTGACTCGCTTTGTCACAACAACACAGGTGTGCGACCATGGTGGCCACTTGGGGGTGACTCACTCCGGAAGCGCAGAGTGCCTTCGCATTCTGACCCAGACATTGAAAGAAAGTGCGGTATCCTGTCAATGCAGATTGAGTCCCCCAGGAAAGGTTTGATGCCTGCCATTGTGGTGCATGCCATGCATGCCTAGGGTTTGATGAGATCTTCAAGGTTTACAGATGGGCGGCAAGTTTTGAAATCCTTCGAAGCTGTTGTATTCTGGAATTTTGCTCACTTATCAGAGTCTGCAGAGACTCTCATGAGGTGAAAGCGAAATGGAACGCATGCGCTGTGCGCATATGCGCTGGTCACGATGGCGATCGTCAACCGGAGGTTCTAAAGCAGCGCGAATTATGTAATTATAATATATAAAGTGAAAAGAAACTTTTCTTCACTGGCCATGGCATCAGCTGGAAATTTTTGATCTGCCCTTTCTTCCCATCAAACAGTCCTCGGCCACATCCTTCAGAAGCTTGAATCAACAGTGTCACTGACGCAGTCACTGTGACTCATGGCGCTCGCGCCCGTAGCACCGCATGGCCCATGACCCCCCGCCGGGCGGTCACCACCGCGTGATGCCATGACGCGTCGGCGCCCAGGCGTTGGCCGGCGCCGGGCGGGGAGACCTCGCTGATCTCCCGTAATCGCCACATGCGCCTGCATATGGCACAGAAGGACCCAAAACATAGAAAAAGGCAAAAAAAGTAAAAAGGGAAAGCTCGGCGACCGGGAATTGAACCCGGATCACCCGCGTGACAGGCGGGTATACTAACCATTATACTATCGCCGAATGGCCAATGTTCTGGCCGATAGTCTGGATTTGCCCTCAATCGCTTCGATGCAACCATCATCAAATTTCGTGCCTATGTACCTTCGTCGTCATTATCTCACACTCCTACTTATTGCTCCGCCCACCATTGAGTGTAGGGGCCCCGCTGCGCGTCGCAACTTGCAGACAAGGAACGTGCAAGAGCATGGGCGGCCTTTTGAAGGACTCGCAAACTTAACCAACATGCCATTGGCAAAACATACAAACGAAGCCCACTTCCACTCAGCATGCCCAGTGGGCGAGTGCATATATGGCCAGTTGGTCCACCCGTGGCTGGTATTGAAGGCCCGATCAAGAGGACGCTAAGTGTTCCTCAGATTGCTACATCTTTGCTACTTCGCCCTTGTATAATTGCCAGGCCTTGAGTGTGCGGACGGGGCAGGGTGAACACCGATTGACCATGGTCTCTCGAAAGGTAACGTGAGAGGGCATCATAAAACTTTCGTATGTTGAGAAATTGCTTATCGACCTCGTGATTTGCCTCGCAATACTATTTTCACCTATGGTGACCACATCTAATAAGTTATAATAAAAATTCATTGATGTGGTTCAACAAGTTGTGGTGCACACATACCGTATACGTGACTCACGTCGGACGGTGGAATGCCGCGGCTTCTGCGGTCTTGGACTTAGTACTTACCTCATAAGCTTGAGCTTGTGATGTCAACATCAAACTTGGAAAAAAAAACGGCCGTTTTCAATACGGCCCGGTGAGCAATTTGCTCACCGGGGCCTTAAAATTTAAGTCCAAGAAAACATCGGGGCGAGATATCATTGATGCATCCCCCATTTTTACCTCTTTTCAAACGTATCAAATGAGTCCTTAAGCTTGGTCATCGCTCGCATGTGACATCGCAAATCGCACAATGCGATTCCGAGGTTTATAGAACGGCCTGCAGGCTGAACGTTCACCTAGTACTTTCCACGAAGCCATCCCCGCACGCGTGCCGCTTGATCCTCCAGACTGCCGCCATCACCTACACCCCAGTGGGCAGGGATTGCGCCGTCCAGGCACGTCATCGCATGCAGGCTGCAATGCGGGAAGCAGTTTCCTGCAGCATGCACACACACATATCTCAATCCAAACACCCTCCCCTTCCATCTCCTTTGCATGCCACTTACGTCCATTGCAACTGCACTGTCGCCTTCTTTGGCACGATCTATTCATGCTCTCACAGATCAAGCATTGCACTGCTTGCAAGCCACTTCCCAACTTTCTCCAGTGCTCTCACCTTTACTGCCCGACACGTTGATGAGGTGCACGTCCACGAACGCCAGCGTTGCTGCGAATTCCGGTACTCCTCTGCCCATGAAGTCCTTGAAGCTTGCTGCTGACGCCAGAGCCTGCACATTGTCAACTCCGGTGTTAACCACACGTCTTTCTGCGGTTCCTTACCCCCGCCTCTCACAACTCACATTCTTCACACTTCTTCACACGGCATTCTGGGCGATCCCTCAACACCGGCACTTGCAGATGTCTCGGAACCCTGTCCGAGGCCGTGTCAGATGCGCACAGCTTCACACAAACATCCAGCCCTTCATCCCTGAACTCGGACCCCTCACGCACCTCATCACTGGATGGCACGATCCAGGGCGTTTGACTCTCCACATTCGCCTGATAAAGCTGCCGGACCTTGTCAGGTTGCGCTCCCGGCTCCCAGTACTGCGTGAAAGTTCCCAGCCTCACTGGCTTTGGCATGACCGACCTTGCGAACGCCATGGTTTCTTGTTCTGCCTTTTCTTCACTTTACATACATCTGCAAGTCACGGATCTGCCTCGACTTCCGCTGCCCATATCGAGTAACCCGACCGAGTCACGTGGCACGTCATTCCCGCACGTGCAACCCATCTACAACCCAATCTACTAAATTTTCTCCCACCTACTTAGTATATCTCGATTTCCGCCCACTCATTTTAGACCTACTAGTAGTAGGTCTAGACTAATGCAAGTGGAGTGTAGTAGCTCCGGGTCATTCTTTCAAAGCTGCTAATTTCATGTTTATTTAGGCCCTTCATCGGATGTAGTAAGACCGTACGACGGACCTGAGTCACTAGTGCAACAACTAGCTTGAAGATGTCAAATTTGGTGTACGATAGAAACTTGTGGGGGCGGCCGCGGGTACACATACGCGCATCATACATATGCGTGTACACGCATGACATCATGACGTGCAAAGATTCTAGTTCGATTGATCATTGAATGCTCATATGTGGTTCATATGCACGAGTGTACACATAAGCTGATAATACGCGACAAAACTGGCTAAAGCCTTGGTACCTTAAATTACCAAGCTTGGACCGGCCAATGCAGCCTTGCAACTTTGAAAGGTGAAAGGCAAATTCCCCTTTCTTGGCTATGTATCCCTGTTGGGCATATTCACCACGTTCAAACGTTGAATTCATGCGGAATCGCATAGGTTTTGTTCTTCCGGTGTCTTTCCTCGCCGCATGAATCACGCCGATTACGGCGTATTCCAACCGCAATGTAATCGTCTGGGGACGAAACACCTATGGAACACAAGTGGGAAACTTTCTTGCGATTCGAAATTTGCCATGCACTCTAGATCATGCACTCTAGATAATGCACTCTAGATTATCATTACTGAGTACGGGTGTACAAATATGCCGCTATGTCACATGATACGGTATCATGCTATGATGGCCGAGGCTACCCCAAGGCACCCTTTGACTAAGAAAATTGTGAAATGTGTTGAGCACTGCGCAAGCTAGAATGGTACCAAAGGGTTGCTTGCCAGTGGCTTGCGTTACGCAACGGTTGCGTAGCGAGCGATGTGAGTGATGATCACGCAACAGGGATGGCAGGTGCTAAGATTTGAGCATGACAATCACAATGTCTGATTGACTTCCGTTGATGTCATGACAATATTGATTAATCACACTACAACATCATGCAACATCAGATGAACTCGTGCTGAATGTGAGGAGAGCATAGCTCAGCTCAGCATAGGATAGCCTATCCGACTCGGATAGGCTATCCTATCGGGAGCGAGGATGCAAGTATTTAATATACCTGGACATGCAGAGGACATGGTGCATCTCACGTGCACTTAAGCTTAATATTAATGGGCACTTAAGCTTAATGGGTGCTTTGATGTGCCGTTGCTCTCGAGGCGGATTGGGCACAAGAATTCTTCGAAGTGCATGCAAGGGTCAGCGTTGCGCAATTATCGTGCCGAACCACTAGTGCCCAGTGGGGCCCATTGCAATGACAACCGGTGGCATGCACTCGCTGCCAAACACTGGAAGTCTCCCCGGGCCACCATGTGTCGGACACTCCTGTGGATGTTCAAGGCCCTGAGGGGCCTCATGGTCACCAATGGTTTGATACATAATAATTTGAGTACCACTAGTGTACTGACATTGCTCCGTGGGACAGTTCCCAGCTGGGGCTGTGGCACTGTCGATTGAACGAGCTCACTATGTGCGTCTGACATGATGCCGGCTGGCGACTTACAAGTGCTGTTGGCATCGGTGGCCCCCTCAGCTGCAGGCTGGCACCACTGTTGTGCGCATTATACCAGCACTCGTCCATCCGGATCCATTTGTCTGTCTCTTGATTCTGTGCCATACTCCTGGGGCTGGTGAATCCTGTTGGCTGCCAAATGCTGGTGACGGTTCCTTGAACACTGCGCGCATGCTCTTGCACGTTCCCTGTCAACAAGCTGATACGTGCAGCGGGGGCCCAACACTCAATGGCGATGGTGGGGTGTAATGACGACCAAGGTACATAGGCACAAAATTTGATCAAATTGTATCGAAGCGATTGAGGGCAAATCCAGACTATCGGCCAGAACATTGGCCATTCGGCGATAGTATAATGGTTAGTATACCCGCCTGTCACGCGGGTGATCCGGGTTCAATTCCCGGTCGCCGAGCATTCCTTTTTTTGTGTTTTTTCTGCCTTTTAAATGGTTTGGGGTCCTTCTGTGCCATACGCTGGCACAAGTGGCAATTACGGAAGATCAGCGAGGTCTCCCCGCCCGGCGCCGGCCAACACCTGGGCGCTGACGCCGGTGCGGCACCGCGCGCATGGTGACCGCCATGCGGCGCTACAGGCGCGAGCGCTAGGTCACAGTGACTTTGTCAGTGACGTAGTGGACCATGCCGGGCGCATTCACGGCAGAGGGCCCAGACAAGGGCGGCATCCACAACTTCACACGCGGTTCACAGTACTGCCATGCATATGCACATGCTGCAAAAGCAAGGCATAATTTATAAATTATCGGCAATTGTGGGCCCCGGGCCCGGGGAATTTGCGTCTCTGCAATCCCCTCGTTGCCCGAGGAATACAAGCTACGATGTAGAAATCAGTAAATACAAGTAACATTTGTGTTCTTACGGCAACACCGTGCATGCATGGCGCCTTCATATGATGGCGCCTTCTTACTTTCTTCGCAAATACTATACATACTAAGCATTCTTAATTTGCATAAAAGCATGGAACCCTTTGACTTACAAATGGAGCTGATGTACTCCCTTTCTATTGTGGTCAAGTTAAATGCTGCAGCAAAGGCATGCGCCGTCCTAGGTGGGTAGAGGCTCACAAGTCTGCATAAAATCTTCAAATACCGCATCATGAAAAACACACATACATGTCATGGGCTTGCCCACAAACACTCATCCCGTCTCGCTTTTAATACGCACAGCAGTCTCGTACAAAGAACTTCGCGGCACACCCAGCTGCTTGGCTGCCAGCTTGGCTGCGTGGGAGGCAGGCACGCCATCAGATATCAGCTCCCGCAGCTGCGCCTCTATCTGTGCATCTGACGGCGCCAGTGCCTCACTACCCGATAATCCCTCCACCACAACAGTCACCTCTCCCTGCACATGCAGGGAATGCAGTCTCTACAGGAGCATCGTAGACATCTGGGCCTCTGTTGAGAGTCTCCTAGAGCTTCTAAGCAATGTCAATGGCCCTGGGCATGAAACCGGCACCGACGCAAATTGAGTACTGCATTTGGCACAATCAGCACCACAGCACCTGCACCGTTGTCTGCACAGTCTAGTGAGACCTTGCATCAAGTGCACACCTTGCAGCCTCGCAAGCGCATCTCGCTAGCCACACCCTCCAGTGAGCCCCTGGAAAACTCCTCATGCAACTGCAAGCAGACAGATGAAGGCATCAAGTATCTAACTTGGCCATGCGGTTCCTGTCGCATCCTTGAGGGTCCCAACCACAGCATATCCTCCCTGCGTGACAATAGGTGGTTAAAAATGCCTGTCAGCATATAGGCAGCATTGGCACCCGCTCTTTGCAGATCAAGGAAGCACAAAGGCGTACCTTCGTCATTTCCCTGGCTACAACGCATCTGCGCGAGCCCCCCAGGGTTGCAGCCATGTCATCGAGGATGGCCGCCAGTGAGTGCGGGGGCGCATAGAATATCAGAGTAGCTTCCACGCCTGCAATTACAAGATTATCTAACATATTATTGCTCAGCACTGTCTCTGAGCCAAGCACGGGCTCCTTAAGCTGAGAATTAAGAGCTTCCCACAGAGTCCCCCCGATGTGCAAGGAGCAACAACCACCCAATTTGTCGCCGCTGTGATCCCACGCATGTTATTTTACCGATGCCTGGAGCAATTTGCAAATGAGAAAGGCTTCACTTTGCCTGTATGGTCGAGCAGCAACTCTGCAGAGGAAAAGGGGCTCAAGAGATTACATGAAGGCAAGAGCAGCGCTCACCTGCAAGCTGCTGCAGCCTCTTCTGCCGCTGTGAGGCCTTCGGTGGAAGGAAGCCCACAAATTGGAAGGAGTCTGTAGGCAGCCCAGAGGCCACCAGCGAGGCCAGCACTGCCGAGGGACCTGCCCAGACTTCAGAGGTCAACAGACTACAACTGCTCTGGCACCTTCTCTGGCAGCAGATCAAGAATTCACATGCTCCTCACACAGTGATTCGAGAAATATATATTCACATCTATAGGCTGTCTTCCCCTGCAGCGACCATTCCATACTCTCCTGGCAAGATGCGTTCAAGCTTGCAGCAAGGTAACATAAAATTGCAGCTCTGCAGTGTGGCTCAAACCGAGAGAACTCAACTTGCAAATGAGTTGCTATCAAAGATACCCTCTAGTGCTGTATGGGTGCACTGCACTATGACAGCAGCGAGGCACACCTGGAACAGGGATGACTGAGTGGCGCGCATGCACTGCAGCGGCTATGAGTTTCGCCCCCGGGTCACTGACAGCTGGCATGCCTGCGTCGCTGATCAGCGCTATCGACGCCCCTTGCGCCAACCGCTCCAGTACCTGAACCATGCAGTTACAATACTTCTTCTGAAGATTCAAAATTATAAATTATTCGCGTTCCTGGGGCGGGGAGGTATTTGCAATGGTGACGCACATGGCTACACCTCTGGGACAGCCCTCTGTCCCTGCATTGGCGCTTGCTTTGTCTTCTCATTTGCCTGGCTTACGTTAGCCTCCGGATAACAAGCAATCACTTGTCGCGGTGACTTTCTAGCTGCCGGTGCTCTGAGGCGGGGGACAACTTCATTGGAGTGCAAAAGTGGAGAGAGACATGTGTGGGTTGGAAGGGGATTACTCACTTGGGCCTCCTTGGCGTGCTCGTTGTGCTCGTGGAAGCTGTAGAGCTGGGTGGAGATGCCGAAGTAGGACAGCAGCTTGCGGCTGTGCCGGGTGTCCTCCGCCAGAATGCAGTCTGCACCAAAAGACAATCTTATGTCAGAACAGGAGAAGACAGCTTGCATCGAGTGACAGCGGTACTCACTTACACAGCTCCAACAGAGGCACTGGCACTGTGTCCATTTGCACTACACTCTCACACACACTCAAGACAGCCACGCTGTCCCACCTGCATCTCGCAGCACTCTCAGCGCGCGCAGCGTGACATCTTCTAGGTTCCCGATCGGGGTCGCCACGATGTAGAGCCCGGGGTCCAAAGCTGCAGGCTGCCGGATCGCTGCCAGCACATCCCTGCCCTGCCATGGCCCTCTGATGTCCTCTGACAGCTCTGGAGGCGCCTCATCTGCAATGTTCTCCGGCACCTCAGAAGCATCATTGCTGTGCTTTGTGGGCAGGGAGTCTGTTGGCAGGCAACCTGCGGGTGCTGCGGATGCTATGCTGCTGCTGCGTCTGATCTTTGATGCGCAGCAGCACAGATGTGTTCTGAGTGAAGCTGCCTTGAGTGGCTGATGGACGACTTGCGCTGCAACACAGCGCTGCCTGGTGCTTTGAATGGAAAGAGTTCTGGTGCTGAAGAGTTTTGTGAACGCTGCCCTGCTACAGAGACGAGGAACCAAGCCGCGTGCAGGGCTCATCTCCTGTGGCACACCATTCTGTGCCACTATGAGCAGGATATGCACCCGGTCCGGGCTTGATAGTGTTTAAATAAACTATGTCAAGTTGTGCACTTTAAAAATTCACCATGTCGAGTGAATTATTGGTTCCGAAACATATCAGATCACCAGACATGTGGCTCTGGAGCCCTGACTGCAGAATTTTTGCTCCACAAAGGTCGCAATAATGATCAGACGTAAGGTTGCCTGGACAATGTAGTGTCCTCGTCTGCATTCTCCCTTTGACATCGCTAAGTTCACTAAGTTGAAAGATAGCATAACGTGATGGGTGAGTAATTACTGTGAGGGGAGATTATAATCTCTGTTCAGGCAACATCGTGAGGTTGCGAGGGCGAAGAATTTGCATTGAGAGATGATAATATCAAATCAAGCTTGCAAAGCTTACTTTACATCTGTAAGGCATTGATTGCTCAATTTGCGAAGGCGGAGATAGCTCGAGCTCCTATCTTGTCCTTTCTGGTAACTGAATAGAAAGAACACGTCTTTACGTCATGTCGTCTGTGCAGCTGAGCCACAGCATGCAACGCTGCTGTCCAGCAAGCACATCCGGGCGCCAGCGATCCAGCACGGCACACTGCCATGCACAGCACACTGCTGGCCCTGGGCTTGGAAGACAACTCGGATCAAACAGCGTTCTGGCTTGTGGCCAAAGTCGGACTCCGAACAGCGAACAGTCGAATGTCTCACAGCATGTAAGGACGAGACGAAGAAGAGGTGCGATGCTCAGCAGTCCCGGTTGCCTTGATAAGTGTTGCTGCAATTTGGGCAGCTTCAAGGTGTAACTGGAGCGCCCCACGAAAGGGCTTTCTCAGAGTCTTTGCCACTGGCTGGATGTTGTTACAACAGCTCTGCGCATTGACAGGCTTACAAGAAGCTCCGCAGGATAGTGGTTCTAGTAAAGTAGCGAGGAAAGCTGTGTGTTGTCTTGGTGAGTTTCGAAGACAAAATCTGAATATGTGGCGAGAACTAATATGGTAGGGTAGAGACTAGTTGGCATTCACACTGACCAACAAGGATCAGGGAGTTTGCTGTGATGTCCTGAATTGTTCACCTCATACATTTTTATTCTTTTGCAGGTGCGTCAGTGGTGCGCAGCGCAGCTATGACAGATGTAGGGCAGAGCCTGGAGCTCACGGATGAGAACGTGGAGCTTGTGCTGGACGAGATCAGGCCATACCTGATGGCAGGTGCTACCCCTCCCCCATATCAAAAGGCCTCTAAGGGCATGTTGGTCGGTGTGATCCAGCAAGCATTCTAGCTCCTGTGAGTAACCTGCATGAGTCCTTCCTATCTCTGGATTCTTGCCAACAATGTCCACATAATGGTTACAAACCTATGGACAGAGGCAACACTGCACCAACAGGTCGCCTGGAGCAGTCGCTGCTCTTTCTTATGCAGTTGTGGTCCATTTGCGCAGCTGCATGTATACAATTGCATGCATGTTTCGGCTCACATTCGCCATGCAGGCTAAATGCATGCTGTTCAGAGCAGCCGTCCTCTGACTACTGCATTTGTCGTGCAGATGGAGGGAACGTTCAGCTGGTGGAGATTGACGGCCCGGTGGTCTACCTGAAGCTGCAGGGTGCATGCGGCTCCTGCCCCTCCTCCCTTACCACCATGACCATGGGCATCAAGCGGCGGCTGCAGGAAAAGATTCCGGTGCGCGCCAGACCACTGCCCTCTGACTGTCACAGCGTGTTCCTGCCAGGACATGACCAGTCAGCAATGAAATTCATCACTGCAATTGCCAATAGTACGGTATTGCGATGTGCATTGGTTGGGGCTCGAAAGGGCACAGTAGACTTTCAAACTCCTTAGTGGAAGTCTCTCTTAAGGACGCAGACACCATTCTCAGTGCTGGCCTGCCACCCATGGAAGGCGTTTTAAACAAAGAATAGAGGAGTTCTGGTAGGGCAATGTCTGAGCATACCTTTAAACATGCGCAGGAGATTTTGGAAATTGAGCAGATCATGGACGAGGACACAGGCCTGGAGCTGACAGAGGACAACATCGAAACGGTGCTTGATGAGATCAGGCCCTACCTCGTAGGTAAGGCTTCGCAACCAGTCCTTGAACCCGCAGCGTGACAGACCTCTTAAGAGACAATGGCCTGCTGTACACTGTCCAATGCAGCCTCACCACGGGTATTTTAGTGCCCCACCTCCTCTACCTTTGCTCCCACATGTACAATGGCCACACCAGCTGCACACCCCACAGCTGCATGCACACCCCACTTCAGCCTGGGCCGCCCCCGTTTCTGGCTATCATTCATGAAGCCAGAATGGTCGGTAGCCGCAGTGCTGTTCGGACCGGAAAGCCTCACCACGGGTATTTTAGTGCCCTTGATATGTGCATCGACAGATCGTCAGGGACGATCTTACCTGCTGAGAACTCACCAGCTGCTCAGGATGCTTTGGCGCACTGAATACATGTCCTGTGGAGACAGTCAGGTGTCGACAGATCGTACTGCACACACCCTCAGACCATACCGTAGGGAATTGCATTCCTCTTCTCCACGTTGACATTTCCTTTGTGGTGTTTCAGGGACGGGTGGCGGGGGACTAGAGTTGGTGGAGATTAGTGGCCCAATCGTAAAAGTGCGCATTACGGGGCCGGCAGCCAGCGTGATGACTGTGCGAGTGGCAGTCACGCAGAAGCTGCGCGAGAAGTTTCCCGCCATCGCCGCCGTGCAGCTTGTCAACTGAGAGATGAGGGATTAAGCGGTCAGCCGTGACAGAAGATTATGGCAGCAATGTTCAGCGGATTTTGCATCTGTATGGCAAGCAAATATGCTGGTTGGTGTACTGTAGAAAAAGTGGAATCCTGTCGAGGAGCTTGGTGCATTGATGGTCTTGCCTTTGAAAGTCCCACTCAGATCATGGTAAGTGCGTTGAGGGCCGTTGAGATCTTGCGATGGGGGCTTTGATGCTGCAGAAGAATTTGTGTAATGTAGCCCTGTCATTGCGATTGCATATCTGGGAATGAAACGAGAGACATTTGGGAGGCCGTGAGATGCCCCGCACGTGAGAGATTTGGTTGTCCAGCTGTCGACATCATGTGCATTTGCTGCTTTTGGTCATCGACCATCGGACATTGGGTTGTACTGCTGTTGACATCATGATCGCATTCTCCATTGCATGCTATTTTTCAATTCTTTGCCTTCTCTGTGATCATCAGTATTATAGATTATGTAATGCATTTGATAGGCGCTTGTTGGAATCCCTCAATTATCTCTATGCACGTACTCCTGAAAATTAGAGGAGTATTGATTTGAACCCTGGCGCTGGCTGTTCACAGTTGGCGTCACCACAATAGTCAATGGTAGTTCAGCATCTCATTGTCCTGGCCAATCATGCGCCAGAGGGGTTCCAACATCACGATGACTGTTCCCTGATCAATCTGCCTCTGCAAACTGACGCCTGTATGCTGCCTCGTCCAAGATGGGCTGTGGGAAGATCCAGCTGCCAGAACCTGCGTGACAGCATCAGAGACAATCAACTGAAATTTAAAGATCACACCGACTTTGGCATCCAAGGGGGATCCCCTCTGGGACTGGGCTCAAGCTTTTGGGTTCTTGGATGGGGCTCTGGTGCGCCCTGAACTCTCTGCACATTGACAGCCAAATCCACTATGCAGATTTGGAATTCCTGGGATTGCCCTGTGACATTAGTAACTGCTGTTTGGGCAGCACTATATATCTGTGGAGGCACTATCAAAGCCTGGATCAGACTGACCCCTCCTCAATCATAGACACTTTTATGACGTCGGGAGCAGTTGAGGAGCGTTGTTATTATTATTATCACACGTTTTCCAGTCCTCAAGGACTAGGTACGTCAAGCAACCCCTGAATTATTGCTCTCCAGTCTAGGAGCATTATTATTATTATTATTATTACACGCTTTCCTGCCAAGAGGCAAGGTGCGTCCTGCAGACAAGCTGCAGTTGAAGGCTGCCATAATCCTACCCCTTGTTGGACTCGCCAGATCCAAGCAAGACCCAATCAACCGTGGGCCCGGTGCTCAGTATAAATATCGCCCCCCGCCAGCCGGGGCCTACTGCAAGAATTCGGATATTGCAGCACAAGTCGGGATTTCAGCACCTGGCGCCTCTGAGGCTTCTGCATGCCGTCGTCGGAAGTGCTGCCGCGTCTGATCTGGCAGCTGTGCCAGTAGCGCGGCGTGCCTGGCCTCCAGCTCAGCGATGCGGTCAATCAGCGGCAGCTGCGCGCGGCTGCCGTGCACATGCACGTAGCCTGCGCGCACATGCCGGCCGTCAGCTAGCGCAGCTTCATGCAAACCTGCCAAGCTCATGGTTCCAGCAGACTTGTACTGTGTGTTGCACTAGTCAATCCCTCCAACCAGCACGCAAACTCAGAGCGCAAAAGACATCAAGATACTGCCATGTGAACATTTGCGCGAATGCCAGCGGCCACCTATTGCCCCCAGTATAATTAAGGGAATTAGGTTTGACCATTCTCAGGCACCTGGGAGAGTCAGCACACCTCTGTATATGTTGAATGAATTCCCCATGACATCGTCCTGCAGGCAGCATTACCCGTTTCAACAGCTTCATCATGTCAGTTACCACCCAATATTTAACCCATCAATCTCCTCGCAAAAGTACATGGACATTGGAATTCCGATATCTGCGTGGAGCGGCCTACACGGTATGTGCTTGCCTCATAGTCCACGAGGTCATCACCGATGTCGACCAGGTGCTCATCGACTGCCAGGAACTCCATCAGCTGCTCGTCCACTGGACGTCCAGTCAGCCCATACAGTAGCAGGTTCAGCACCTGCGCGAATGTCATTGGATCAAACCACTAAAATCAGCTGCCACACAAGGATCTCGCCGCAGTCGAAAGAGAAATCACGAAATGCTGACTTGTCTGGTCTTGCTTCGGAAAGCTCCTGTGGGGTCAGTGGCAAAAGATAGCCACATTAGCTAGACCGTGCAGTTAGTCATGCTGACAAGTGCCATGCTCAAATCGCACACCCGGTTCTGTCATTTCGCATGCTCGTACAGGTAGTAATTGCCGATACAGTCCTGTTTACACAGCGCGGCAGCCCTTCCTCCCTACTTTGGCGCTCGCACTGACATTCATGTATGCATTCTCTCCTGGGTTAAGTTAACCCTTGCTGCTCAAGATTGGCACGGGCATTTTCACCGCAGCTGCGGCCTCTTAAGGCACGGGGTGTGCACGCACCCGGTAGTCGAAGCTCTTTGCCTGGCTGGCAGCATGGATCTGCTCGATGCTGAGGTGGCGCGCTGACTCAGGCGATGAGTCAGCCGCGCATGCCGGGTGACCCAGCATGGCTGCACAGATCGCCCTTTCCTGCCGCCAGTATTCCTCCCCCTTTGCTGCGCCAAATGCCACATCAGCGTAACTATACTGTGACATGAGCCTTCAGTATCACCCTTGGCACGGGATATTTTTTTATTGCTCCCACCGTTGAGGCTGAGCCTTGTCTTGCAGGACAGAGTGAGCTGCCAGAATCTCTCACAGTGAAGAGATCCCACTGTGTTACTAGCGCCAAGGACTGCCTAATGCTCATTACAGCCAACTAATTATCCATGACCAGGTTGATTTACTGTCAAAAGGCAATGTTTCTGGCTGTCTTTACAAAAAGCCCATGTCCTGCACTTGCAGTGCAGCCCTTGGCAACAGAGCAATCATAGATGGAAGGGGCTCCACCTTTGCGATCTCATCTGCTAGACGCTGGTTCCACAGCCCTCTCCCTTCCAGCACAGTCTGCAGCGTCTTCCTCACTGCCCACATGACATCCAGACATGCTCAAGACATCTGGCATGAATGGACTGGACTGCACAGCTGAACCCTCCACTCTGAATCATCCTCCCGGCGTGGCAGATGAGTGAGCAGTAACGCGCATGGGCTGACTCCTCTCAAACAGGGGATACCGCAGGATTTTGGCAACTGCACAGGACATGTGATTCGTGTTCAGGGGTTCAAAGAAAGGAGCAACTCACAGTCTGAGTGCGCCTGAGGCAGCAGCAGGCCTTGTCTTGCGTAAAACTCGTTGGTCTCATCGGCCTGGTAGATGGTGGCCTCCACAAACACGAGGATGTCCAGGTAGTCAAAGAATGCCTGCAAGAGAAAAGGTGCCCAGCAAGAGAAGTCCCCATCATTTCCAAGCTTGATGACAGACATGCCGTGGAGATTGTGTTATATAGTATTGGAGAACTCTTCAACAATACCGAAATGAGGTTCTCCAAACCTTTGGAACTTCAAGGTGGTGGTATGGAAAGTACGTCTGCACGAAGTCCTCGATGGTAGTCCGTGATCTTCTTCTGTCAGTGAGCAGCGATGAGTTTTTACAAGATTAACATTTACACCAGCATCCGAACATGGCTTCCAGAACCTCGACTCAAGACTTCAGATCACATTTACAGCAAGCAGGGGGCGACGTCATCACACAAGGCGTTGTAAGAAATTGTTGGCGTCCTCTCGATCAATCGTTGTTCACGACACATGTTAAAACGCAACTCTATAACACATTCTGCCAGCCAATGCTTCAGAGCATGCTCTTCTGATTTGTGCCTGCCTATGAGGATACAAGTGGTCTATCAAGAGATAGCTGACCAGTCAAACCAAAGCAAAATTTCAGTATTGATTGGCAGGATGTTGGGATGCGATTAATTCCGGTCAGGTCAGTTCATCAAATTCATGCGTCTGTCTGGAACGCCGTCGATCTCCGTGGGCCCAACTTCTTTTCTCACTGCCTTCCAACTTTCCAAGAAAAAAGGAAGTATGTCACACTTTTATACCATGAATGTGTTGCTATTCAGGCATTACATTGGCAGTCGGGGCATCGTCAAAACCTCTTGTTGGCTGCGGTTTGGTGCAATCCTGTTCGACTGATCATGGCAGAGCAGCCAGTACCACTGGCTGCTGCCTGTGATGAAGAGCATGCAATAAATCTCTTGCAGAGTCTGAATGATCTGACCATGAATGAAGGCGAGCCCTGTTGCGACAACGCCAGGTGCGACACCTACCATTTGCCAATCTGTGGCTCGTTCGTAACTGCACTTATTGTGGCGAAATAATAACAGGAGTGCTGCAGCAATAGCACACCAAACTTTGGGTCAGGAGGATTTCAACACAAAGTTTTGCCGCCATTCAGATTTCAGCGCTGAGAGACTTATCGAGCTGCTGCTCACAGACTCTGGTGTGCTATCTCTATGGTGCCGGTATGCAGGCCAAGCTGCGACCCTCAACCTGCTGAGCATGAAAGGCCAGCACAGCCAGGGTCGAACGACGAGGACGTCTGCCAGTACACCGCCACGGTGTTCAAGTGGTATGAGTGTGGCAGGGGATTCTTTCCTGGACTGCAGGGCAGACACACCAACATAGTCGCCTCAAAATACTCACCGGAGAGGGCATTGACATCACTTGAGGTCGGTCCCATATCAAGGCAGTATCACCTACTTCGATGAGCCTAGGGGTCTGTGCTGTGCGGCACCAATATGTTACAGGCTTGCTCTATCCCATCCCATCGGATGATGCAATGCGATTGGAAAGTAAGCTTCTGCTTGGGGTGCGCCCTCATTTAAACCTCTGTAAGGGCAGGGGGGGCAGTGACAGATTTCTGCATGTTTGCAGGGCCGCTTGTTTCTGTACCTCAAAAGGCCGCTGCAGAGGGGAGGTCCACTGCCAGAGGCCAGTATCAAAATATTAGAGGACTGGGACACCGTCGAAGACGAGCCCCTCACACCAGAAGACATTAGTAATGTCAGCCTGCACACCTTCACCTACTCCATGCATAGACCTCTGCAATAACAAGTTTGCTTTTGCAGATGCCTTCCCCGACCACTGGTTCCTGTGCACCAAGTTTTAGTCCGCTACCGTTGAGTATGCCAGGGATGGCACCCTACACAGCAATGCTTGCATGTGTGCTCTGGCGGCTTGAAATGACATAATTGACTTGAGGGATTTTGAGGGAGACTTGGAGGTCACAAGAGGAGGACGTGCATGTCAGGGCTGGCCTCTTGTGTGCTGCTGCCACCGGCCGTTTGAATGATTGCCACCAGAGCTCGAGTGGGTGCCTGCATTGTTTGACTGGGAGATTGGCACGACTGACGTCACTAAATATAAGAGGTCACAATGCTTGCGAGAGGGGGTCTCCTGGGGCCGCGTTAATGTAGAACCCTTGTGATGAATACGGGCCTCCAAAAGGCGCTCAAAAAAATGCACCGGAAGGAAGCTATGCAACATCTCAAACGGAGAGGCACTTGTGGGTGTCACACTTGCTCTATAATTGATCAGGATTATGAAGAGCAGCCGTGGAAGCCTATTGCTTAGAATGCTCCTATGTTTGCTAAGCAACTCAGAGACATTCCCTGCACAACGCAGCGTGCCTGCCTTGACAGAGAAGAATGTATTGCCAAATTGTGAGGATTCTGTATGTTTGATTTTGATCGATCTGAGCAATCTGCCCTCTTCCGCACATGCAATCCATGTGACGTGTGAAAGGTCATTTGCAGTGTTGACGCACAGAGTGGAATTTTTTCAATATTAGAATAGATCCAGTAACGCGGCGTGCCAGCCTCTAGCTCAGCGTTTGGGTCTATGAGGCCGCCCACATGCCCATAGCCTGCGCGGCGCATAGGGGTATACATGCTATGCAACTGCTGTATAATAATTACCCCTAGCGGCGCACAGCGCGCACATGCCGACTGCAGCGCTCCTTGCTTTCATCAGGGGGAGTAATCCATTGTTCTCCTAGGTTACCTACAGTTGGTAACCTAGGAGGGTGACCCTGCTTTCATAGAATATTCTCTGGCCACAAGCAGGATCCTTTGCTCGGTCAGATTGCTACGTTTCCGACTGAATGCAACCTGAGGGAAATCAGCAGAAGCTGAGCAAACTTTCGCCGGAGATAACGGAGGTAGGTACGAGTAGGTAATAACCCTAGGGTTACTCCCCCTGATACAAAGAAGCACGTGTGGAGCAGCCGCCAACGAACGAGTGCGGCTTGTCCCTCCCAGAAGACTTTCCTGGTCGTCCGCTGTCACACCAAGTGTACGTTCGATAGAAAGCGGAAGTCGATACCGGTGTCAGAGCGACCTTTGACAGCGCATGAGCAGCAGAGATTGCGTTGCCTCGCTGCATATAATAACATTGTTACTTTGACGTCTCAGATATTTCGCCATACAAGCTTTCAAGGGCTCTGGGCGGCTATGTCAGCCAACACATTGAACGAGGGAGCTGATGTGCGGCAGCTTCGAAACATTGCTCTCAGAGCACAATTCAAGTCCCTGCTCGAGGTGAGCTTTTCAATGGTACCTGTAGCTACTAACACCCGCCATACATGAATGCAAGGACGATAATCATAAGAGGTTAATTGTGTCTCGCTTGGATCTGCCAACAAAGGGTAGGACTGTAGCAGCCTTAGATTGCAGCTCGTCTGCAGGACGTACCTTGCCTTTTGGCAGAAAAAGCGTGTAGGAATCATAATAAGAGCTCACACAAAGGGATTACACTGGTAAAACTCTACAACACTGAACCAGAAGTGTCATGTTTCATACAGGCTGGCATTTGTCCCAAGGATGCGGAGGATGAATGGCACAGGGCAAAACTGGAGGTGTCAGAGGAACTCCCAAAGATTCCAGTCATCTACAAGCTCAATCGCGAAGACTTCAAGCTCTCAGATGATTTTGAGTCTTTTGCAAAAGCCCGGGCACCACTCACTGGCGAGCATGCTGGTCTCACCTTCACAGAGAAATACAGAGACAGTTTGCAGCAGCGCTCAGAGCTCTATCCACTGATTCTTGCTTACGGGGAGCACATATGCACCAAGTATCCCCAAGTGTACCAAGTTCTCAGCGTTCTTATGGGAAAAGGTCTGGAGCCTCTTGTGAAAGAGCTGAAGCCCCTGCTGACAGTTGAGCACAGCTGGCAGATGGCACAAGACCTCTTGAAGGCCATGAAGGCACAGCTCAAGACCGGCTGCTTTGGCAGCGAACTTGGATGGCCATACAAGTGGGATCTGCCAGGATCACCGGAGTGGGAAGCAACACAATCATGGGAGCGGGGCGATGCATTTGATGCTGAAGACGAGGGCCGGCTTCATGCGAGTCCAGTCGAGTTGAGAGAAGAGATACTTGTGAAAGCCGTCAGGTTTCTTGAGAGACAGCTCCAGGATGCACCCGCCAGCCTGCAGAAGAACGCAGAGAACTACCAGGAGCTCTGTGGAAAGTATGGGAACGAGAGGGTGGCGGCATGCGCTGAGTATCTGAGGTCGGAGGAGGGGACTCGGCTGCGCCGACTGCGTGACCAGAGATACTCTCACACCTGTGCCACCCGCACAAACTTTCTTGAGTCAACACAAGATGTTTGGCATGCCTTAGAGGACCGCGATATTGACAATATCTGCACGGATGATCTTGCCTTTGCAGATGCCTTCCCGGACCATTGGTTCCTGTGTGACAAATTCCACTGCATCTTTATCGCGTATGCCCGAGCCGGCAGCCTTGACAGCGATGCCTGCATGTGTGCCCTTGCTGCTATCAATGGCGCCATTGATCTGGGAAAATATGACAGCGATCTGGAGGTGTCACCTCAGGCTGTGCATGAGAGGGCCGGTCTTCTGTTTGCACCGGGCGAGGGTCGCCTCGGGTATTGCCGGCTGGGGGTTGAGTGGGTGCCGGCGCTTTTCGAATTCAAAATCGAGGAAAGTTTTGTGGCAGATGTCCACAAGGGCCCATACAATGTGGAGAGAGTCTCCTGGGGACGGGTGAATGCAGATCCTGTGTGGTACATCAACGCGTCTAAAATTGCATGAGGTTTCCTAGGAGTCAAATCTGTCTGCCACAAGCCTGGGTGTCATGCATGGACAGTGCCATCGTGTAATATGCACCAGTCAATTGTGATTGTATGAAATCACCAATCTGACGAATATAAATATAGCAGCTGTGTAGAGCAGCTGCCACGCTGCCTGCGCTTCTGACATCACCCTAAAACCTACTTCAATAAAAGTAAGCAATGCTTCCTTTTGGCAGCGCCGCCACAGCTTGTGCATGCATTAATTGCAGTCAATTGAGTGGCAGTGAGATTTGTGAGGACCAAAGAATGCCTATTCATCGAGTGGTGCCATTTGAGAGATTCCTGGAATGCACCACCTCAGGATGTTTCGCCAAAGAGAGTAAAAGAAAAGGGGACCCTTGGAAGAGCCCTTCTTCGCAGCCCTTCTCTGCTGGCTTTGTGGAGTTGTTTGCATGCACCTTTCATATCCACTGCTGAAACGGGCCATGTGAGGCTCCTTGTGAATGATAACACAGCAGATCTTTTTGCAAGTCTATGCGGCACAAAAGAAAGACAGTATGCACTCAGCATTTTGTAGAGCCAAGCAGCGCTCAAGGAAATTGATTACACAACAGCTGCAACAGAACCCAAAGTAACTCGCAAGTCATGTAACTGGAAACAATGCACAGGCAGTGACAACCCTTTTACAAGAGTTCAACAAACGAAAGCCTAAAAGTAGAGTACACTAAGGAAGCACCTGATAGCCGGATATTTAAAATCAACGAGTGACTTATTTGAATTCACATGAACGGCAATGCATTACTTTTGGTGTGAACACTTCAGGATTTAATCCAATACCCAGTAATTGGCTCTACACTGCAGCAACGAATATTATACGTTGCCCAGGACACAGCCTCCATTTCACCCGGGATTCCCCTTACAATGGGTGATCCCACAAGATACGCCTAATAAGTCACACATGACTGAGTTTCAGCAAACATGCAGCTACACACAGATCCCTGGAGTGCCGTCCTGATTAGGCCAGGTCTGCCAGACAGCAAAGTGCACTGCAGCGCCTGTGAACCAAATGCTGACTGCCCTTATTGAACTTCTCAAATCATTTGTAAGTAATTTGTAGTGCCAGTTGCCCCCTGCAGGGCACCTTGCTTTGTAGCAGCTTTGCAAAGAATGCAAAGTTTGTGGCCATCGTTTTGCTTCTGTCCCAAAGAAAAGTTGACCCCAAAAAAATTTGGCGTCGCTGCCTGTTCCTTGCTTCCCGCCCACAGGGAAGGTTCAGCTCAGCGGCCGCTTCCAAAATAATCCCATACGTCTAGGCAGAAATGCCAGGCAACCCTCACCCAGACATGTACCTGGCAATTTTGCATCCCTCCCGCCTTTTTCAAGCCAATGCATACAGCCTAATAGAAGGCTCCTGCCCCCAGTCCTTGAGGGATTAATGTATCCCCATCTGGCCGTCCACCAAATTTCATATAAAAGAGAGATTCAAGCCCGCATAAAAATTGTCATCCCTCACCCAATAAATCAAACCATGCTGTACAGCACCGGCCCCAAGAAAAAAATTACCAGGTACTGCACCAGTTGTGCAACCCTGCTGATTCAGCCTTTTTTGACTCATCTGCAGCTCGGATGCAAATGCCCCAATCTTGGATCATGTCAAACAGATCAGGAATGCCCCTGCCCTGCTGCTTTTTAGATCTCCAGATCAAAAAAAAATCAGCATGCAAGGGCACAGGTGGCAGCAGATGTTGAGCCTAATGTGGCTCTCTGCTGACCACTCATGCACGTGCACTCTGCCGCTGGTCAAGATCCCAAATTCGAATTCGAATTTGAATCGGCGAGTTTTTTTAAACCCGGGCGGCGGCTGCGGAGTCAGTTCTGAAGTCCATTGACTGGCCTTCAGGGATTGAGCCAGTGGTCGAGTGGTAGGAGCCATTGGCCTTGTCATTCATGTCCGCCTGCAGAAGCACAAGCAAACGTCAGGCATCTCCAGCTTTGAAGTCTTTTTTAAATGCTCCAAATGCAACAGCAGCAGCAGTTACGGTGCATGGCCTGGCTTTCTCTGTCTCTGATCGGCTCGGAATTTAATTGAATATCCGTGCAGATTGCTATTTGCAGGCACAGCTCGAATGTGGTCGCCAGCACGGAACATATTCGTGAAGCACGGCAGCATTCCAGTCAACTCTGTTGCTTGTGCGGCAGCATATACAGCACACTTTCTGAGCTCAAAGCCAAAAAGCGTTTGGCATGTAGTGCGGGAGAAACTCTCACAGCCATTTCACCATGGGAGGGCAGGCGACAAATGCAGAAGGCCTTTTAGCCAGCCATTGTGAATTCCGGTGTAATTGTTTGGGATAAGAGCGCTCCCTAGACCACTCAGGCAGCTGCTTTGTCTTTGCACCAGCCCTTTCGCAGATACTTCTGCTCTTTTTGTGTTAGTTTTTTGTGATCGTTTATAAACAGAAACTCAGTTCAAGGCTTTTACACTTGCAAAGCAGCAGCTCACCTCCTTGGACCCTTTGAAGCCGGGCAGGTGAGCCATCTGGCCAGCTCCCCAGATCATGGCAGAGAGTCGGTTTGCCAGCGTCCCATACATGAACGCATATGACATCGCCACAAAGAACATGGCTGCAGAACAAATACACGCCACAGCTCAGCGCAAGCATTGAAAGTTTAGTTGTTCCACTGCATGCTGAATTTTGGAACATGCTTAACAACGGTGCCTTGACAGCTGCATGAAGCAGATACAAAGAAGATGCAGGTTCACTGGCGCAGGGCAGGAAAGTAAATGGCAGCGCCTGTTTCCACCAAAAATATGTCTAATACCCCAGGCACAAAGCAAGTAGTTCTGATGCACTGCTCTCTTGCGCGGCAGACTTTTCTCCTTGATCTCTCGCTCGCTATCTCTCATGCATGCGCTTTCTCCTGGTAAGAGAGAGAGCAGGACAAGCAAGGAGTCACACAAAAGAGAACGTGAGAGCAGCTGGAACCAGGGACTTTGCGCACCAGCAATGGTGTTGCCAATGAAGACGGGGATCATGGAGTGCACGATGTAGGTACCCACACTGACCGGAGCTCCAATTTTCATGCCAAAGGGAATCTGCATGCATGCGCGCAACCAGCCGTCAGGTGCTGAGATATTAAAACAGCACGTTTCTGTGCTTCAATCTCAGACTGTTAATATGGCACGATTCCTGCCAGAGGCAAGATGCGTACGCAGACAACGCTGCATGTGAAGGCTGCCAACAGCATGTCCCTTGATAGACTAGACAGAACCAAGCTTGCATATTAGGCCGCAACTGTCAAGGCATGTGGAGAAAATTGAGCTCGGTGTGAGCCATATAAAGAAAGTTCAAGGGGACTAAATATTTGGGCAGAACAGGTGGGGCTATTTTGTCCAGGCTGCGTTTTAGGGCATACCAGGAACATGTTGGCAATGACGTGATCTGCACGCAGGCAGGCAAAGCATTGTCAGTGTCTCTTTGATTGTTTCCAAAAGGCACAGAGTCATAGAAAAATTAGATCATACTCACCAAAGATGACCAGGTTTAGCTGCAATTAGTCATGAATACAGCAGGCCATTGGTTGATGCTGCTATTCATCCCACTTCAAAGGTCAAAGTTGCAGGTTGTAAAATGTACCACAGACATTCAAAGAGATTTTTAATATATACTGCCACCAAAGCTGAGCGCTGATGCAGGAGGTAACGCTGCAGGAGACAGGGCCGCACCAAATCCGACGGCAACGAACGCCAGCACCGGGAAGTAGACGCCAAAGATTTTACCGATGATGTCCTGCGCAGCAGTCGCCTGCCAGATGCCCAGAGTCACCTGATCCAACCACACCACCGACTCTTCATATTTCTTCACTTTTTTTTGCCGGTTTTTTTTATTTGGGCCCTCCACCAAGCTGACAAAATATCAATGCAATGCGCCACCCAGCACATTACAGACACACCTTTAGCGATCAATCAACAAGAGCCTGCGTGTTTCCTGTGCATAATCAAAAACCGAAGAGGATGAAGGAGGCTGGTTTTGTTGGGGGAGGCAGGCTTCAGATCAAGTATGTTGTTACATTCAGCCACAGAAATACATTTCACCGGAGAGCTAACCTTCTCAGCACACCTTCTGCTGGGCACTTGATGCACGAGCGACACTGTGGCGCCAAAAAAGAAAAGTGTGAAGAAAAAAAATGCAAAGATTGAGACGGCAGCGCACCAGCCAGTTACAGAGCAGGCCGCGGACGACAGTGGTGCCAAAAGAGGCGCTGGTCTTGGACTTTGCAACCATGATTGCGTTGGCCACACCTGCGCATGCATGCAGCTGTCAGCGCGTTACCTTCAAGACCCGCCTTTCGACTGTCGTTTTGTCAGAAGACAATCATTCGGTACTGCTTTTCTCAACGGTGATAATCCGATCTAATCGGCAGAGCAAGGGACCAAGGTTGTGAAATTGCATGCGGGTCTTAATCATGTGCCAGAGTATTGTGGATTATAAATTCACAGATTGACCCCTTGAGAACAAGCAACATGATACTTGGAACGAGAAAAGATTTAAGTGTGTCTGCTGGCAAATCATTCTTTCAAGCATCCGCTGGGCTGTCACTGCCTGTCTGAAGCCACTAGAGACAAATGTAATTGATTGAATTTCAAAACATAATTTTAGATCCTGACCTGCGGGCATGCCGCTCTGGAAGAGCAGTGTCTCGTCGACGATCCACACGATGAAGAGAGAGCCAGCCAGGTTTCCAAAGAAGGAGAAGAACCTGCCAAAAACGGGCAAGACAAACATCAGTGCTGCAGTGGTCACTTGACAGCATGCAGCCATCAAGAGCTGTCAACTGCAGTGCATGTGCGGTGACTAGAGCAGAAGCAGAGGCAAAGAGGGCAAGGATAGAAGTCTGTGTCGCTGATAAACATGTGGAGCAGGTTGCATGCACTGTAAGGAACCATGCAGGATCTGAAAAGAGAAGGGAAAAGGAAGGCACTGGCCGGGGGTAAAGACTCACCAGTTCTTGAGCAGCTGCAGCCACGTGGCCCGGCCCTGCGCAACACAACCGGAATGTTCAAGTCAGGGAAAGCTCTATCAGGACCCACGCATGCCATGACAGCAATGGGACTTATTTTTTGGTGAGGGTGTGCCGCTTCAACCAATCAGTACAGCGTATGCATTGCATATGACCTGTAAACTAAAGACACCTCCAGACGGCATGCATTGGTGCCTCGGCACTGTGAGACACAACAGCGGTGGAAAGAGATGACTAACCTCAAAGACAGCGGCAGGCAGCATGGCTGCATTGCCAGTGTAGAGCTCTCCACCGCAAATGATAATAAGGGCCAGCCCAAAGGGCAGGCCAAAGGCACCATAGACCAGCTTCTGCAGACCTGGGTCCGACTCCTTGACCTGCGCACATGCACAGGTGGGCTTCAAAACAGTCAGGCCGTTTGGGCTCCAGAGCGTGAGCTCACTGATGCGGAACGTGCCGTAATGAATGTATGACGTGAGAAGAGTCGCGGCCGGGATCTGGTGTCGAGACATGGCGGTTGATTGTTCTTGACCAGACTACAAAAGGCGAAGAAACGCACCCCGGGCATCTGCCCACCGATGGTGTAGCCCAAGCAGCCGCCGAAGCTGAGGTAAAAGCCGGCCAGGACGCCAAGGTAAAAGGTCTTCCACCTGTGCATTCAAACTGCGTCAATGCATGCTTCCAGCAGCCAGAATTGATCGCGCCCAGCATGGTCTATAGTAATGGCAGTGAATTCTGAATTTATGAGAAAAGAAGAAAGTTGATGCAAACGTATACTGTGAGCGCCGTTAGTTGCATTAAGGCCCCTGAGCCAAGAGCCTAGTCGAGATGCTCGACTCAAATTTCTTGCTAGGACGGAGCGGACAGCACCACTTAAAGTAAAATCTCTACAAGTCACTGTGTCGGAAGCTTGGCGAATTCTTCTGTGGCCACTGTGGCCTGGAAAGAGAAGCCGCCCACCTTGGAGCATCAGCTGCAGCAGAGCGCTAGAAACTCTACGTCTCGTGACGGCATTTGAAAGGTCATGTGAAATTTATGGATAACGGAATCAAATTGTTCAAAATCACAGCCAGTGCCTCCGTCCTAGCACCGACAGCCAGATTGATGCCATGCACTCACCATGGCATGTTTGCCTTCTCCTCTCCCATCCGCACAGCCGCGTCGTAGATGGCAGGCGGCGGCAGCAGCTGGATTGTGGGCGTCCTGAGAGTGGGCTGACGCACCGCCACGGCCTTGCTGGTGTCGCGGCGACCGCGAGTTGATTCCTCGCGCTCATAGGTGTGAGGGAGCGCCATCCTTGCAAACAAGCTCGCTGCTCGTTGTGAGGAGTTCTCCCGCAAGATAAACAGCACCGAGTGAAGCTCAAGGAAGCCCAAACCGAGAGGAGTGAATGAACAGAGCGTCAGATGTTGTAGGGCCACGGGGGTCCTCAATGACCTCAATTTCTTACTAACATCTGTCAAAGGTCATTTTTTCTTCGAAGGGGCCGCTTCCTCGTAAGTGGCAGCTTCGCTCCACATACTGCTATCACAACTAGCTGCACGTAGCCTCTGTCATTGGCACGAAAAAACCCGCGAAATGCAGACTCATGTGCATTTGCAGTGAAGACAAGTATCCCACATCCTCCATAGCTCGCTGGCACCGGCCGCAGCTTTGCACTTGAGCTTCAAGCTCAAAGCTGAAGATCAAAGCTGATCCAGCCTGACCATATTTGGCGCCAAATTAGTCAACTACCGTAATGATGAGGTGATCAGGGAGACAACTTATAGTTGAAAGCATGCACATTTACAAATCAGTCTAGACTCAACAGAACATCATTTACAGAAGTACACCCACAAAGGCCCAGCTGCAGACATTCTGCTAGTAATTTGGCGGTGCATGATTATCAGGTGATCATGCGAATACAATGTCCGCATTCGCTGGGTGTCTTTGACACACCAGCAGCATTCTGTCATCAGTGGCTTCCCCTTTTCATTCTGCAAGCAGTGTCACCATTGCACATTGTCTTTGTCAAGTCTCACTGCTATTCTCAGCTCCCTGGGGTGCACAGTGCTGCAGAAAATGCAGTCCAGCAGCAGTTGCCAGCTGCACTGGTTTCATGGCTGTTGGGCATTCCAGCTGGCTCTAGCTAGCAGTATCCAGCGGAGGTCTCAATATTTCTAATTCTGATGGCCAAAGCAGCTTCGCCACAATGCCATCAGCCAAACAGCTTGAAGGAGAGCTTTGTGCGCGCCCCATTCCTTCCAAGCACCTGCAAAGCACCCCTAAGATTTGAGACTACACCTGGCCCCCTCTTTCTAAACCCATCAGTGCCAGAAAGGCAATACACAAAGCCAACGCCCCCTTCAAAAAGAGCAACAACGCATCTTGCTCCACACTGGAATATCACAGGGCTCAGGCGATGCCCACGATGTGCGACTCTGCAATACCTCAGAAGCCATACCAAGCACAAAAGAGACAATTGATGCACCCCTCACATTGTGCTTTTGAACTGCAAACCTTGCCTCTGCACTGAGCACCTGTCTTAGCTTCAGCACCAAAAGCCACAGGTGCCTTCTGCTCACAACACCCAGGGAGCAACCCTTGGGCAGCTAACTCTGACAGATTTAGTAACTTTTGACATCTTCAGTCAGCATGAGTCAGCGGTTAGTCACACCTGCGCCTGCTCCTTCTTCTTCTTTGCTTCTTCCTCCTTGGCAACCGCGGCGGCTTCCGCCGCCTTCCGCTGCAGCTCCAGGAATCGCTGCTCTGCAAGTGAAGCCTCCGCATCAAGCTCCTTCCTCCGCGCTTCCTCCTCCTGCAGAAGTGCAGCCACAATGACGTCATAAAAAGGCGATTAAAATTTGCTCTTAGCAAGCTTGGTCACATGCCAGGAGAAGATGGATGGATGCATGCCAGCGTTCAAATCTCGGATCATCAATGCCTTTGGGTGAGCTGTTTCATGAGAAAAAGACAATTTCTGCTTGAAATCACTGGAACATATGTTTCTCTTCCACCAACGTGTGCCCCACTTTTGTAAGGACTCTGTGCCCCAGAACTTACAGCAAGCTGCCATTGCCTTGTCGGACTGGTCCAGAGGTTACTCTGCATGTTGCGTCTTTCCAGTGCCAGGATGGGTGCCTTGGATACTCGCTGCATAAAGAGGCATGCGTCTGCAGAGGCAGGACAGCGCACCTGCTGCTTGCGAGCAGCTTTTGTTACCAAATTTTCTCCCAGAAAATACAACAACATGCCACTGTACTATCAAGAATGGCAGAACCTTGCCGCATGAAGGTTGCTAACTCTGCAGTGCAAAGCAGAACGCACCTCGGCCTTGCGCGCGGCTTCAATCTGGGCCAGCTCGGCCTGTTTGGCCTTGATGGCCTCCTGTGCCCTGCGAGCATCCTCCTCTGCAATCTGCCGCTCCTCCTCAAGCTCTTTCTTCACCTGTAGCAGATCATCACCATGTTCAGCAAAACGTCGTCCTGTTTTGAGGGAGTCCGCCTGATGAGCTTCCAGCGCACTACAGCTCAAAGGAGGCAGGGGGACTCTTTTGACCCAGAAATGTCAAATCCCTGTGACGAGCCATGCAGCACCAGCCGCAACCTTAAAGTAACAGTGCTCAAGTCTGCATTTGACCCTCGTCATCGATTAGAGTCAGGCTCCTTGCGCAAAACATGCGGCAAGCAGGTGTGCCGCGCTTCAATTGGCCTGGGAGGAGACCTCCAGAGCGTAGGATGCCAAGCATCGTGGTGGATAGAACCAGTGCGCTCAGCATCATCTACTCTGACAGGCATGCCTTCAAGCAACACACAACCCCTCCGCTTGCTCAGACCAGGTCGAAAAGACTCTCCCAGCCTCTGCACAATGGGTCGCAGCCTCACTGAAAGCACTTATTTAATCAATTTTTGCCAGCATGCAACTTCTTGACCCTTCTCGCCACAAAACCTGTCCCAACTCTCGACCCCTATAGCCATGCCTTCCCAGACACACTCGAAACCGAACAGAATGTTGAATTCAGTCTTGATTAAGAGGCACGAATACACGATGTGACTGTCGAATCATTGTTGATAAAGATTTCAAGAGACCTCACCTGTTCCTCCAGGACCTTGCGCTCGGCCTCCAGCCGAGTCTGCAGCGACTGCTGCACCGCGTCGCTGCCCATGGCTGCTTTGACTCTCTCCTCTATTTGTTCCTTCACCCTCCGAGCAACCTCCTCCTCTATCAGCTGCTCCTCCAACAGCGCCCTCTTCCTGCGGCCATGTCAGCACCGACATGAGCAAGCTCTGGCATATGATCATCATAAAGATCTAGCAATTTGACCCGAAAAATGAAACAGCTGCTTGCGGCTGTGCCTGACAGTAGTGCACTGGTGTCCCTGTCAGGGCAGGGCAGCCCATGACAGATGGCGGGCAAAGAGACCCCACAGCTAAGGGAGTGAGATTACAACAGAAATGTGCCAAAAGCACCATGAACTGGGGCTGATCATGAGAGCCACCACATCACCATTGCGTCAGGCAGGGCCTGAAACAGAAGCAGCTGACACGCTGTGCCATATCCACTGTGACTTATCCACTGTAACTGCAGACGCCCTGCGTGTATGCCCTATGGCCTCTGGCTTTGGGTTTGCCGACCTGTAATAATAATAATTGGGCATCGCCGCAGATATGGTGTGCCTTGCGCTGCTCTGTTCCAGACCAACCAAGGCCATCCTCTGTCACAGCACTTGAGTGAGACGGGTGCTACACACTTGTACACACTTCCCTTCTACCCCTAGATGGATCTTCAGTGGCACCCAATAACACACAACCAAGCGGCAGGCATCCCCCGTATGGGAACAATAACTGTCCTTCGCATAGTAATCAGCCCAGGGAATACACCCACTAGAGGGAGGGAGTAATATAAAAGAACTATGTTACTTCCCCTGCTCCTACACTTGCTGGGTGTGTCACCTGAGGCGCTCCTCCTCGTCCTCCTGCTCCACCTCCGAGTTGTGCTCCTCCTCGTCAGACGATGACGCGTGGCTTCCGCTGGCTTCCGAGGAAGTTGCGCTGCGGGTGCCCGCGCGCGGCTTCGCTCCCTGGTGTCGCTCCCCTGCCGGAGACCCTGACCTGGAAGGGCTCCTCGTACGCCGCCATTTCCGCTCCTGTGCATTTGATTTAGTCAGGAGTTGACTTCTTACAGCTTCAGGTCCGTTTTTGACCTGAAGCTGGTCAGATCCATCCTCCTTGGCAGGAGCTGTTAAGCTGGGAAAAAGATGCGCGCGGCCCAAGATCAGCAAACATGTGCTTCTTTGCAACTGTGGCATGTTCCAATGCCACTTTTGTTTTGGTCAATCTCCAGGTTCTCCTGCTGGCTTCAGCAGGGCAAAACTCGTTTACTATCACAAGGAGGGGAAATGTAAGAAGGAAGGGAGATATTCCAGGCCCTCACCGGTGACGCGGCCCTGCGGCGGCGGCCATCGGCCGGGGAGGCGCGCCGGTCCCGGGAGGAATGCAGCGCGCGCGTGGGGGCATCCGCGCTCTTTTCCCGGCGGCCGTCTCGCCGTGGCCGTTCCCGGGAGTCCTCCCGGCGCTTGAGAGTGCGCGAACTGTCCTCCCATCGTCCCCTGCAAACAGTATCATTACTATTACACGCTATTCCCGCCAAAGGCAAGGTACGTCCTGCAGACAAGGTGCATGGAAAGGCTGCCACATATCCTACCCCTTGATGGACACGCCACAACCAAGCAAGACCCAATAAACCGTGGGCACTCAGTACTTATACTGCCCGCTAGCCTTGTGCAAACTTACATACTGCAAAACAGTATGTGAGTGAAAGCGTATGATAAATCATGCATGCCAATTGTTTGGCCCCTGGTGGTCGCCACAGAGGCTCAAAGCAGAAGGATTAATGGTGACCGAAACAAGTAGCTCACAAAGCAGTGCCCAGGATAGGGTGCACTGTGTCTCTTTTCATCCAACCAGCCAAAGGATCTGGCTTTGTATGCAGGGATGGAAATCAAATGCTGTGCGTCCAAGCTGCTCTGGACACAATGTGACAAGGCGACACCTCTCTGTGCCTGCGAGAGAACAGAGTAAAGAGGCCAAGGCACCTGTCATTGTCCCTGTGGCGGTCTCTTTCCCGGTTCCTCCCTCTTTCTTTCTCCCTTTCCCTTTCTCTTTCTCTTTCCTTCTCCCTTTCTCGCTCCCTCTCTCGGCGGTCCCTCTCCCTTTGTCTTTCTCTGTCCCTGTCCCTTTCGCGGTCCCTGTCACGGGCTGGCGAGCGGCGTGACCTGTCGTCAAGACGTGGCCTGTGCCGCTCCCTGGATGCTGAACGAGACCTGCGCCTGCGCGAGTCATGACAGCCACCATTAGCATTTCAGGTCCCAATCTTCGTGCATCAACCCCATAGCTGCAACCATACCTGCAGTGATGACCTGATTCTGGTTTTTAGAGACTAGTTCTTTCGGCAAAGGAAATTCGGTGCAGCTGGAAAAGTGCACCAAGTGAGGTGCACAAGATCTCCTGAGGCAATCCTTCTCATTGGTGCTGTGCAGGAGGTGTAAGACATAATAGGTCAGACCATACAACCAAATTCCATTAAGGGTATATTTTCTGCTTGTTTCTCGAGGGATCAAGCTCCACACCGAGGTCCCTTCGATGCTGATCTGCGACTCCTGTCTTTCACCCTGTCGTCATCTCTACCTCTTCGACCTCGATCGGGAGACCTTGAGTCTTTCCTCCTCGCCATTGTCCAATCTTCAGACGCTTGAAATGTATCTCGCAGCCATACGATACTTATTAAATTGACTAGTACCTGTTCCAAATATCAAGTAGTGCTCGTTGCCGTTTGATTTGCTCCGACTAACGCACATATTTCTTCCACGCGATGACTTCACAGTCTGGCCTTCTGCTTGGTGAGCAATTCTAGCCCTCAACATAGATAATCAATATTTACTGATTACTAACGATGACTGCGCTTATGCACAAACATGCCCGTTTAGGATCCTTGGTTCTGGTACACTAGACATGTAACACATTATTCCTGCTGGTATTCTTTTCAGCCATTTGAGCAGTAACATCATTATGCAAAACCCCATATCCAAGCTGGCAGATTCTAGAAGTGCTGAAAAGCCAGGAAGCTCCAAAACCACATTCTAAGCGGCAAACACCGCTGACAAGGGCAGGCACAAAAACTTTCACCAAATCATCCTCTCTGTTGCTATACATCTCTCCCGGCACACATGCATTGCCATGTACAGCTTGTTTCAGCTGAGGCTTCACAAGCTTGATGCCTGAAACAGCGAGCGGCCCATGTCCAGTGACAACCCCAGTTTCACGAGGCCCGGGCATCCCAAAGTCCCATCTACTTTGTCCTTCATGAGATCTGCGCACTCACCAAGAAACATCATTCATGCACCACGAGGCATGAGCACTTCCACATCTCGTGTTGTCTGCGATGAGTCAGGGAACCAGAAGTCAGTCGAAGCGCCCAGCGCAGGG
>JADEYI010000243.1_pt1 | contig 94542 bp, 127 predicted proteins | sample 8542331 | NCBI WGS metagenome assembly JADEYI01 (sample SAMN16510988, study PRJNA670497) | mine drainage metagenome | isolation source: biofilm near Copperflume 1 | place: Germany: Marsberg coppermine Kilianstollen | collected 2018-02
CGATCACCTGGACGCGTTCTACACCGAGGGTCCTGGCAATCCTGACTACCCGGGCGACGACGACGACCCTGAGGACGAAGAACGGGACGGCTTCGATCTGTGGGACACGAAGCGCAGTCCTGGCAACATGCTTGAGCCGCAGCAGGGTCAGTACGGAAAGGGCAACCAGCCCTCGAAGCCGCCTGGTGCCAAACTCGAGAATCACAAGGACTCTCACGGCTCGACTGAGCACCACAAGAAGAAGGGTGGCTACAGGCCCGAGGGTCAAGCGAAGACGCGCGTCACGGCCGCTGTCAAGGACCAGTTCGAGAGCTTCGTTGACGGGTGGATGGATGAGGTTGACCCGGGCGACTTCGAGAACGACGAGCAGGGCGTCAGGGATCTGGCCGCGCAGGCCGTAGACGCCTTCTTCGAGACAGGCGGCTATGAGGAACTGGGTCTTGGACCTGACAGCCCAGACGCAAAGCTTAACGCCGTGAGCCGCCAGATCGACGCTCTCGCCAGTAAGTGGGCGCACGATCACCTGGACGCGTTCTACACCGAGGGTCCTGGCAATCCTGACTACCCGGGCCGAAGAACGGGACGGCTTCGATCTGTGGGCCACCCGGGCGACGACGACGACCCTGAGGACGAAGAATGGGACGGCTTCGACCGCGCGCTCGTGGCGAAGGCCATCAGGCAGGTGCTCGCCGAGAGCGCCTAGTCTGCCACGAGTAGACAGTGAACGAGGGCCCGCCCTAGCGGGCCTTTTGCTATAATTGAGTCATGCGAGCACTTGGGCGTCATCACCTTCTTGAGAAGGACATTGAGACCCGCGCTGGGGTCTGTGTGGCCTGTGGCCCTGTTCGCCTTCGCCGTAAGCAGAGAGGGAAGATCTGGGTCTGTCCACACAAGGAACCGCATCGACGGGGTCGTGCTGGTCGGGTGGATAATTACAAGTACCGGCGTGGTCTTGGTCCCGCGTGTGAGCGCTGCGGTTTTGTTCCTGAGGATCCATGTCAACTGGATGTGGACCATCGCGACGGGAATCATCAGAATGATGACCCAACCAACTGGCAGACGCTCTGTGCCAACTGTCACCGTCTGAAGTCCAAGACTGAGGCAAGACGTTAGATGCCAACCACCTTTCGAACCGTGGGCAACCGAGCGGTCTCGACCCTCAACGGGTTCATCTTCGCCGCGGACGGGACCTGGACTGTCACGGATGGCTCGACCTTCCCCGCCGGCAACTTCATGGTCACCTGCGAGAACGAGATCGCCCTCTGCACGGGCCGGATCGGCAACGTCCTGACTGTCACCCGCGCGCAGGACGGGACCGCCTCGGCTGACCATCCTGACGGCTCCTCGGTCGAGTCCAGGATCGTCTCCTCCCTGTTCGACAACATCCACACCGCGATCAACAACCTCGAGGGGACTGGCATCATCTCGCTGCCAAGCGCGGCCCAGACCCTGGTCGCCGCCACAACGATCGTCGCCGACGCGCTGACCATTCAGATCCAGGCGGCCAGCGACATCGTGCTGACGGCTAACCCGCTGATCGCCGATGGCACCTCCGACGGTCAGCTCCTGTTCATCTGGAACGTCGGCAGCTTCGACATCACCCTCAACACGAACAACCTTCAGTTCGGAAACGTGAACAACCCGCCGACCCTGAGGTCGAAGGACACGCTGCTCCTGCAGTGGTCAGACACGCTGAGTCTCTGGCTGGAGCAGGACTCCGCTCTTGCCATTGGCGGCGCCACCCCTGGCGGCGCCACCCTTGATGCGGCCCACGCGTGGGAGGCCAATGACTACTTCGGGGAGAACATCCCGGCCAGCCCGAACGCCCTGGACGACGAGTTCAACGACACGACGGGGATGTCGGGGGCGGTCAACGGACTAGATGCCAGGTGGACCTGGCGCAACCAGGGCGGTGCCTCGGTCTCCTTCGGCAAGCCTGGCTACATCACGATCAGTCCCGCCAGCTCGTGGAACTGGCGGATCATCGAGCAGAACGAGCCAGCAGGCAACTACACCTTCGAGGCGAAGTTCTCGATGGACACGATCCTGACCCAGAACCAGTACGGCGGGATCGCCCTGATTGATGGGGTGAACGGGGACCTCTACACGGTCCAGTTCGGTGTCTTCAACGCGGGCAACCGCCTCCGCGTCGAGGTCAACCGCTGGACCAACGTGACGACCGTCAGCGCGAACCTGATCTCCTTCGGCCACGGCGGCCCGCTGACCGAGCTCTGGCTCAGGGTCTCCTGGGACGGCGCCAACTTCAACGCCTACTGGTCGACGGACGGCGTCGGCTGGGCGCTGTTCCACACCTGGGCTGACGCGGTCGTCGTCACCAAGGTCGGGATCGGGATGCTGGTCGAGGGCTTCAACGCCGTGCAGGCACTCCACTGCGACTACTTCAGACGGACCGCATAGCAGGATATAATCTCAGCGAGGTGAGGAAATGCCCAAGGGAATCTATGAACGTACGGCACAGGCCAGAGCCGCCATTGGGGCCGCTATGGCTGGAAGTCAACGTCATCTGATTCATGGTATGACCGGTACACCGACGTGGAAAAGTTGGTGCGCAATGCGTCGGCGCTGTAAGGATCCCAAGGCTACAGGGTACCAATACTGGGGCGGTCGTGGCATCACCGTCTGCAGCCGATGGATGGAGTCACTCCTGAACTTCCTTGAGGACATGGGGGAACGCCCACCTGGCCTTACCCTCGACCGGGTCGACAACGACGGCAACTACGAGCCCGGCAACTGCCGCTGGGCGACTCGCAAAGAGCAACGGATGAATCAGCAGACCCTGGAGTTGATCTAATGGCGGGGAAAACGGCGTTTCGCAAGACCAAGAACCGCTCGACCACGGTCGTGGCCAACGACGGTTCCCTCAACAACGTGACCGACCCGGTGACCTTCAACGTCACAGCCGGCGGCGGCGCGCTGTTTCCAGCCGCCTTCCCCTTCTACGTGACGGTCGAGAACGAGATCCTGAAGGTGACCAACCGGGTCGTCGACGCCCTCACGGCCGCGCGCGCTCAGGAGGGCACGGTCAACGCCGTCCACTCGAACGGCGTGGCGGTTGAGCTTCGAGCGACGGCCGGCCTGGTCGACGAGATCACGGCCGCGGTAAACGCGATCGAGGACGGTCAGGGCAACTCGACGATCGTCAAGGTCCTGACGGTTGTCGGTGACACGATCCCCTCGGCCACGCGGGTTGTCTTCCTGAACAACACCTCCGCCGGCGCGCTGGACCTGACCTCCAACCCGCAGGTCGCGGCCGGAGTTGCCGAGGGCCAGGAGCTGACTCTGGTCGTCATCAGCACAGACACCGTGAATCTCGACGACGGCACAGGCCTCAAGCTCTCGGCCTCCTTCACGATGGGCCAGTACGACGCCCTCAAGCTCATCTGGAACATCGCTGCCGCGGTCTGGATCGAAGTCTCCCGCAGCAACAACATCTAGCAGGGGTATGCTCATGAGCAACGGCATGACTCCATACGGCTACCGGCACTCGCGGCTCAGTCTCGACCAGCGTCCAGTCAAGGACGAGGTGGAGACCGACAGCGAGGGTGAGTACGCCTCGGACTTCACTGGCCTGACGGCCGAGGAGGCCAAGCTCACGAATGCCGCCCCACGGAAACCGAAGAAGCCGCCGTGGATGACGAACCCGGACCTCAACAAGGACCCGGTCAAGTCTCACCCGCTGAACCAGGCGGACATCAACGTCGACGACGAGTGCGACGTGGCCAAGCTCACCTCCGCCGAGATGAACCTGCACCAGGACGCGCAGGGCTCGACCGCCCACCACAAGCACCACCATGGCGACTCCTCGTTCGGTGGCAACATCGACGAGGGTGGTCACGAGCACGAGGCTGGCGACCAGAGTCACACCCACCGACCGTTCACCGGCGGAAAGCCGACGTTCGGGCGCACCAACTCGGCCGAGTACGGCAAGGTCGAGCCGGTCGATGACTCCGACCCCGACTCGGAAGACCCGGGCGGTGGATACGACGAGGATGAGGCGCCGACGCCGACTGCTGGCAACCAGCGTGACGCGCCGGAGCTTGACAAGCAGCACAGCGACTATCCCGACGAGGATGACGACTGGGAGAAGGACGCGAGAGACTTCGACTACCTCGATGCCCGTCGCAGCGACGAGCATGACGAGGAGCTGGACGACCTGTACGACGACGAGAGCCCGGAGGATGCCCGAGACGCGGGTGGCCCGGATGAGCCGGACTTTCACCTCGACAAGGCAGAGCAGGGCTTCCACAACACGGTCCACGGCAGCTCGGCTGCCTCGCTGGCATTGAGCAAGTCGCAGGAGATCGTTCGAAAGTTCAGCGCCGGACCCGCGGCTGTGGCGCTAGCGGATGGGGAGCCGGCCTTTACAGACAAGCGCAGTGTGGCCTACCAGCGGCAAGGCGCGGCTCAGCGACAGGCTGACGCCAAGCGGCCAGCCAGTGAGTTCCAGGACGACCGAGGATTCACCAAGGCCGCCCCAAACGTCTTCAGGGATGATTCCCCATACAGTGTGGGCGGCGGGGCAGGACGGGCTTCTGGGGGCCAGGGCGCTGGCTCTCCGGGTATGGCTCGGCAGACCCAGGCTCCGGCCTCGCGCCCGCAGGTCGGCCAGTCGATGGGTGGGGCCCGAGCGGGTCAGCCCAGCGGCGGCATGCAGCCGAAGAGGAACATCGCGTACGCAACGGAACCAGACTAGAGAAAGGACCTAGCCATGGCGGAGAACGTCAGCAACAACGTCAAGATCACCCTGAACAGCGACGAGCGCGAGTTCGTCGAGACCCTGCTCAAGCAGCAGCAGTTCCAGGGCAACATGGAGCAGATGCAGCAGTGGACGAGACTCATGGATGAGGCGCTGCTGGCCATCCACGTTGAGACTCCTGACCACGGACGCACGTTCGTCGTCAGTCTTGACTGCGCGCAGTTCATCGGCCTGACCGTCCAGAACACCCAGTACCAGGGCAACCTGGACACCATGAAGAGGGTCCAGGCGCTCGGAGTGGCGATCATCAAGAACCTCAACGCCATCCTCGAGCCGATCGCCAAGAAGGCGGCCAAGGCCGCTGAGGTGGCGCAGAAGAAGGCTGAGCGGGAGGCCGCTAAGGCCCCCTAGGAGCAGTCCATGCCGTCCGCGGGCTCGAGGCATAGTGATGCGGCCCGAGCTCAGATCTCGACGAGGCTTCTGAGTTCGTTGCCTGAGGAGATGCGAGAGCGCCTTCAGGCAACGTCTGCGTTCAGTCTTCGCACTGGAGGTTCTAGTGCGCAGAGTCGTCGCTTCAAACTCATGTGCGTCGAGTTGCTTGGCGGAAAGTGCGCCGATTGCCCCTTCGATGACCTGAGTCGACCCGAAGCTTTTGACTTCGACCACCGACCCGGGACAGACAAGGTGGGAGAGATCAACAGGATGATCAAGCATGGCGGCATGAGGGCGGTTCTTCTCGAGATCGAGAAGTGCGACCTTGTTTGCGCGAACTGCCACCGCACACGGACCGTGCTCCGTCACCAGGAGGCCTAGATGCCTTTTGGCCCGCCCGTCGGTGGCTGGTTCAACGCGGAGGGGGACGTCTGGGACTCCTCCGTCTTTGACTTCGGCCCGCGAACTGACACCCCGATCGGGTCAGTCAATGACGCGGCCGTCGGCACCGAGGGCAACCTCCAGGTCCTGTCGATCGCTCGCGCAGGCCTGGCCGGAGGCGCCGGCTCTTCGAGCTCAACTCGCCCCACACGCGGCAGTCACTCGCGCGCCTGGATCACGACCCTCAAGGTCGGTGACTCCGGGTGCATGGTTGTGGCCTGGCAGAACGGCGCTGGCGGCACCCCCGTCGGTGTCTGCTACGCCTACTCCAACGACGGTGGACTGACCTGGTCCGCGCCAGCGCAGATCGACGCGACGACCACCCTCGCCCCGTCGCTGATCGTCGACCCCAACACCAACAACATCTTCGTGTTCATGGAGCCGATCTTCTCCACGGTCACGCAGCCACGTTGCCGCGTGCTCCCGTACACGGGAGTTCCAGGCACCCCGTCGTGGGGCGCTCCGACTGCCTCAGTCAATCAGTCCGGCAACATCGGTGAGGGCACCGCGGTCGCGGTCACGGCGGCTGGCATCGTCCTCGGCATCCACTTCCGCGGTGACTCCGCTATCTCCCAGAGCTTCGTCTTCAACAACCCCTGGGACCACACCGCGACGACCGTCGCCAGTCAGCTGGCCAACGTCGGAGGCACGACCGTCTGGCAGGACCTGATGCGCACCGAGAACTTCGGTGGCAACTGGATCGTCGTCTGGGAGACCGGTGGCCAGCTCAAGCTCTGGACCTCTCCTGCCGACTCCGGCACACCGTCCTTCACGCAGCGTGACTCCTTCTTCGCCTCCAACACGGAGGATGGGGCGGTCAGCGTCCTGGAGCAGTACAGCGCCGCGTACAGCGACGTCAACAACAAGCTCTGCCTTGCCTACGTCAACGGCACGGCCCTGACCTACCGGATCTACACCTACGACGGAACCAACCTGACCGTCACGACCGGCCCGACGGTCATTGAGAACGCCGCGACCTGTCACCACCCGCTGGTCCAGTCGGACCCGTCCGGTAACTTCTACATCGTCTGGCTGGAGGACCTCCCGAGCTCCACTCAGCGCAAGATCCGCGTCGTCAACACGTCGGCTCCGACGGTCCAGTACGAGCTGATGACGGACTCCGGCGCCAACACCTGGAAGGACCTGAACGGCCCGCGCTCGACCGAGCCGATGGGCCTCCTGCAGTTCATGGTCTCCGAGACCGCGAACGCGACCAACAAGGTCTTCTTCGTGACCGTCCCGATCGAGGTCTTCAAGACCCTCGCTGACTCGGGCACGTTCGTCGACGGCTCGCCACTCGGCATCGAGGTCAGCTTCGGCGAGGTCGCGACAGCGGCCGACGATCCTCAGCAGACACGGACGATCTCCCCGTCCACCTGCCAGGAGGGGCGCACGGCGCTCGACCAGTGGACCTTCGACATCGCGGCCTTCGACGACCCGTGCATCTCGAACGACGTCGCTGACCAGGCGCACGCGACCGAGATCCTGAACCTCAGCCCGCAGCTGCTCGAGACGGCAACGGGCACCGAGGCCTTCACGGTTGGCCCGACGTTCAACGAGGACGCGGTCGCGGTTGACGACTTCGGAATCACCCCTGACGTCGTGGCAGAGACGGCGGCCGGCGCCGACTCGCCAAGTGTCGACCAGTCTCCGGAGGGTGACCAGAACGACGTAGCCTCCGCGGCGGAGGGCATCGTCCTCGAGGTCCTGGCAGACGACCAGGGCGCCGCGGTTGAGGCCTACGACATCGCGCCCGATGACGACGGCGCTGGGCACGTCACCGAGGCTCCAATCGGCACGGAGGCCTACGACATCCAGACGACCGCGGTCGGAGACGACACCACCCCCGCTGACACCGGTGCAGCGGCCGAGGGAACGATGGATGTCGGTGTCCAGGTCGATGAGCTCGGCACCGGCGATGAGGTCTTCGACGTCGCACCAGGCGGCTTCGACGAGACCTGCGTGGCCGTTGAGGAGTTTGACGTTGCGATCACAGTCACTGACACCGCGGCGGCGGTCGACTCCGACCCAAGCGTCGATGGTGGCATCAGCAAGGACGCTTTCGACACGGCCACGGCGGTTGACGTCTTCACCGTCACCCACACCAACGGGCTCAGCGTCCGCCTGCGGATGGTTAAGGGCAACGCCAAGCTGAGGGTCGAGGGCAATCGCCAGCAGCAGCTGAACGTGCGGAACTAGGTTAGAATGAGTCTTACTGGGCTTAGAAAATGGAGCATCACCGTCGTTGGCGTCTGCGCTGTCGTCGGCATCACGGCGATCCTTGCCTACCATGGTGGGCTCTCCGACTTCCAGTTCAAGCTGGCGATCGGCGCCGTCATCGCCCTGACGAGCACCTGCACAACCGCACAGGCGTTCCTCGACTATCTCGACAAGAAGGGAGCATAGAGTCCATGAATCCGGGAGTAGCTAATCCAGCTTACGGGCGTAAGTGTGATCCTGATTGCCTTTGCGGTAGACATCAAACTTCTCAGGAGACTCGAGACGCCCGCCGAAACTTTCAGCTTGGAAGACATTGGAGCATGAGCGATCGGGCTGTCACAAAGCGCGGCCATGCGCGACCTGTCTGGAAGAACACCGAGCTCGAAGCCCGTCTCTGGAAGTTCCTGGTCGAGGCCGGCTACGCCATCGAGCTTGAGAAGCAGTTCGGTCGCTACCGAGTGGACGTCTACCTGCCTGACTATCATCTGGCTTTCGAGGCGGATGGAAGCTATCATCACAGCCGACCGGGTCGGCCTGAGTACGACTCAAGGCGAGATGCACTTCTGCTGAAGATCTTTGGACTTCCAGTGGTGCGGATCGAAGAAAGGGAGCTCGTCAATGAAGTTCAATACTAAGGACCTGTTCGTGTGGCAGTTCTCAGACGACGGCAGCGTCGTCCAGCTCATTGACAAGGCCAAGCGGGCCGGTTGTGGGGTGATCGTCAAGGTCCTCGACGGCGTCAACTACCAGGCGACGTTCGACCGTCACCCAGACGCGATCGACTCCCCGATGAAGGCCGCGACGATCGCGCGCCGCTTCGAGGAGGCAGGCGTCCCGTGCAGCTTCTGGGTCAACCCCCGTGGCGTGCAGGACGTCAGCTATGAGGCCCGAGCGATCCTCGAGACGGACCGCGCCTGGCGGCCGCGCGCGTGGTACCTCGACACTGAGCCCTACAAGCAGTTCTGGGAGGGCACGCCGGACGAGGCACGCCGCCTGGTTCGGGCGATCAAGGGATACTCCAAGGCGAACCGCGCCGATGGCCTGGCGGCCACCGTGATCGCCGCGCCGGATGCCCGGCCCTGGGCGGTCAACGACAGCATCGCTGCCTTCTGCGAGGAGGCCGACGCGATCGCTCCGCAGTGCTACTGGCGGACCTTCGAGAGCAACGGTTCCTACTACGCCCGGTATGGCTTCCCGCCTCCGCCGGAGGGGGTCACGGCCAACTTCGTCCTGGCGACGGCCTACCGCTTCTTCACGGACCGCTTCCACAAGCCGGTCCTCCCGATCTTCCAGGGCGACAGCAACGCCGCGGAGACGAAGCAGGCGCAGGACGTCGTCCAGTTCGTTGGCGGCCTGAGTTTCAGCGTCTGGCGCGCGGGGGTGACCAACGACGACGTCATCCAGCAGCTCGCGCAGTTCACGCCTCCAGGCGCGACCGATGAGGGCGCGGTGGTCGACCCGGTGGCTGAGAGGCTGAAGACGATCATGGCGCTGCGGGCAGCCGCGGCGGTCGTCTCCTCCAGGCTGCCGACCGACACCAGCGTCCAGGACCTCCAGAACATCATCGACTTCTTTCGCTCCTCGAAGTGAGTGAGCGTCAGCGCGCAGCCGCAAGGCAGGTTGGACTAGCCAACAGGGGTCAGCCACGACACTATCCGACCAGGGCTGCTGGTCCCCGATCCGCGGAAGCGCGAAAAGCAACCAGTGCTGCGCTAGCGGGGGTTTCAAAGTCCCCTGCAGCTCGACAGGCCATGCGACAGGCTGCTCTCGTACGAATTGAAAGGGACGGCCCTCCTCGACCGATGTGGAAGAACACCGCACTCGAGGCTCGTCTCTGGAAGTTCCTAGTCGAGGCCGGATATACAATTGAGATCGAGAAGCCCTTCGGTCGCTACCGGGTGGACGTGTATCTACCCGACTACCACCTCGCTTTCGAGGCGGATGGCTGGCATCACGCACAGTATCAGGTTGAACACGACCTCAAGCGCGATGCCTGGCTCTGGGAGACTCAGCAGCTCCCGGTCGTTCGACTGAACTACCTGGAGATCGAGGGCTGGGAGTTTCCCGAGGAACTGGTCCTCCGAAAGCGCAAAGAGGAGATCCACCGCTGGGTGGAAGAGGCCTGTAGATGACACGCATCGCGGCGACCCCGGTCGAGATCGGCCCCTTCTTCGTCGGGGACGCCCTGCCCAACCTCTTCATCGAGCTGTCCTGGGACACCGGTGGGGCGGTTGACCTGGCGGACTGGCCGGCCGCGTCCTTCATCGTGCGTCGCTTCAAGGGCACGGTGACGGTCATGAGCGGAGACACGGTGGGGGGCGAGGTCGTCTATCAGGTGACCTCCGCTGGTGAGCTCAAGATCGTCTGGCCGGGCGTCTTCGTCGAGCCGGGCTACTACCGGCTGCGCCTGACGCTCAAGGACGCTGACAACCTCGAGCAGTCCGTTCAGCTCCTGACGTTCGAGGTGCAGGACAGGTGACGGTAAGCTATCCGCCTCACATCAGACGCCCCTACTATCGGAACCGTGGGCGCATGGTGTTCTATCAGGCCGTTGAGCTCCTCGGTGGCCGGTGTCGTGACTGCGGGTACTGTGAGAACCTCAACGCGCTTGAGTTTGACCATGTGCCTGAACGCGGGCCCAAGCTGTACAGCATCGCAGTGTGGTGCTGGAGTTACTGCTGGGAAACCCTGGTGAAGGAGCTCCGCAAGTGCGATCTGGTGTGTTCAAACTGCCACTCAATCCGCATGGCCGGGCGACGGGTGTATACTGAACTGACGGCCATCCAAAACGGCCCCGCGTAATCAAGAGGCGCACGGAGTGTGCCGTTTGCAGGGAACTGGGGTGCTCGATGGCTCTGCCGTCACCTACCGCGACGCTGAAGCGGAGGGTATGCTGATGAGTGGACCCAACCGCGCCAACAAGTTCAAGCGCAAGAAGCGCTCGTGCGCGATGTGCAAGCCGAACAAGACCGGCGGGGCACATCGATTCGAAGACAGGGAGAGGGCCGTTCGGCGGGATCCCCCCGCAGTCCTTTGTCCTCCCCATGAGTGCCGATCCACTGTACCGGTAGACCACTCGTCAGGGCGCATCGGGGTCCAGGTCGCTAGCGGACTCTAAGCTTGGGCGCAGGGACGATCAGAGAAGCTGAGGTGGCACCTTAGAGTCTCCGTCCTGACGAGAGGTTTACTGAACTGGTGCCATTCAGGGACCGTGTAAAGGGGAATCGGAACCAGAACGACTACAAGCAGAGACGGCATCTCCAACGTAAGCTCGCCGCCATCATCCAGCTCGGTGGCAAGTGTACGGACTGCCCGTTCGATGACCTGAGTCGCCTGGAGTGTTTCCAGTTTGACCATCTTCCAGGCACAAAGAAGGTAGGTCACCTCACCGTGATGTTCACGGGAGCGAGTGAAGAACGACTGCAAACGGAGCTCGCCAAGTGTGAGCTTGTATGTGCAAACTGCCATCGCACAAGAACGATGGCCCGTCGCGTACCCGCGTCTGTGGTGTAGAGAAAACCGGGTCTTCAACCAATGCGACGTGTAGGGAACAACGGAAACGGGTTCAAGTCCGGACACCGTCTTCTGGTCAAGACACTCGATGAACTCCTGACCAGGAAACACCCAGCGCGGGCGCATATCAAGAGCCGTCTTCTCGAAGAGGGTGTTCTTGAGAATAAGTGTGAGACGTGTGGGCTAGACCCACTCTGGAACGAGCAGCCGCTCGTTCTTGAGCTAGACCACAAGAACGGTGATCCAACTGACTGGCGACGAGAGAATCTTCGGATGCTCTGCCCTAATTGCCATAGTCAAACGGAGACGTTCAAAGGTAAGACCCGCGTCTGTGGTGTAGAGAAAACACGCTTGGCTTCCAACCAAGAGACCGTGGGTTAGAGTCCCGCCAGACGCACCAGAGAGAGGCCGCCTGTGTTAGGTTGTGAGCGCTCATGACCCCATAGCAGGAGGGTAGCTCAGCGGTAGAGCGCTCCATTCCTACCTGCGTGGGCAAACGGCAAAGCCGCTCCCCTCAAAAGGGAGAGTCTGAGGGTTCGAGTCCCTCCGCGGGCACCAGGTCAGCGATGAGTAGAGTCCCTTCGTCTACAGGAAGGACACCCACCTTTCAAGCGGGCAGGCGCGGGTTCGAATCCCGTAGGGACCACCAACCATGAGTGTACAGCTCCGCGTGAGCCTCGTCTTCCTCCTCGTGATGCTGCTGTTCTACGCGGCGTCCTTCATCAGATAGAGACCTCCTCCTAGCCGCAGAGAAGCCCCGGCCTGAAAAACCGGGGCTTCATTGTGTCTCAGATCTGACGCTACTTGAAGTCGCGGGCTGCGAAGAACGCGTCGCGGGCGGGGGTGCTCGGGAAGGAGACCTCCATCTCGAGACCGGAGACGTAGGTCCGCGGGACGAGGAAGCGACCGCACGCCTCGGCGAAGTCCTCGAGGAGCGCGATGCCATGGGTGCCCCATGGTGGCGGGCCGTCTGTCACGACCGCAGCCGCGTAGTCCTGCGCCTCGCGCGTCGTCAGCCACTCGTGCAGGTCAGGCAGGCGGGTGTTGCTGCCGGGCTGCAGAACGGGGCTGACGTCGAGGCCGGTCTCCGCGATGACCGTCGTCTGCTGGTGCGCGTGGCACGCCTCGTGCGCCCACGTCTTGAGGCTCTGGTCGGGAGCGACGACGATCTCGTGAAGGTTGGCGTCGTAGTAGTTCTTGGCGGTCCCATCCTGCCAGGGGCACTCGCCGCGTGAGTTGCACCCGTTCGTGCTGACGTGGAGGTGCAGGTCGCTCGGGACTGACATGCAGCCGATGCCCAAGAGGGCTGCGAGTGCGAGGAGGGAGATCAGGAGCTTCTTTGTGGTGGACCGCCTTTCAGATAGACCATCGGCACCGGGCGGTCAAAGTGGACACCTCTAGCGATGAAGTTGGAGCGCGTCCCAGATCCTGGCCCGCTCCTCCCTCGAGAGGCCGGGTCCAGACAGGTACGACTCGACCAGGCCCTCCGCTATGTCTGGGCCCGCCTGGACCCTGACACCTGCGGCGGTTCGGACCTTGACACCGATCCGCTCGTTGTTCTCGTTGGCCAGCTTGTCGTTGACACCAGCGCGTCGCGCTGACCCCGGGTCGACCGACCAGCCTAGGCTACGTGCTCGTTCTGTGGCGCTCATGCGATTCACCTCAGGACCTACAACGCCGCCGAAGCCAAAGTGCTGCAGGGCGGGCTAAAGATGTTTCTTCTTGTTTCGACCGCAGTAGGTATCCGTCTGGGAGTGACAGTTTGGGCAGAGCAGACGAAAGTTCTCGAGCCTGTTGTCAGAGCGGTCTCCATTGATATGGTCAGGATGGAGTTTCAATGGTCTGCCTTTCCACCTGGATCCCTGGCCACACAGCACACACGTCTTTGGCAACAATCCGTAGGCGCGTATCCCCGCCGCGTGTGGAGTCAATGTTTCAATGGGTCTTCGACGAGCGTGCTGTGAGGTAAGAAGAGCTGTCCTGGTCTTCTCAGACATTCTTCTTCCCCGAGCTCCTGGCCTAGACTTTCCACTACGCTGAGTGCTCATGAGATCTCGAGTCTCTCGCGTATGGGTCCAACCAGTTCTACCCAACTGGATCCGAGCCCGATGTTCAGGTGTCTGTTTGTAGCCCTTTTTGGTCATAAAGAAACGTCCTCCTACAGAATCTTAACATAAATAGAGTCGGCCGCATATAATGGCTGATGTCACAACGCGTATCCGGCCGCTAGTACCGAGCCGGAAATTGCGAGTAGGGGAGGCCTGATGCAATGGGATCTCTAATCCGACTCGCGGCAAACCCTGCAACCCAGGAGGGCACAAGCATGAACACTGTCAGCAAGGGTCGCAAGGTCACCGGGCCGCGAACGAAGCTCGCCGCCACCGTGCGGCTTGCCAACCTCGAAGAGGCAGTCGTCTCCCTCGCCGACTCCATGGCCATCATGGCCAAGGCGTACCTGCGCAAGGAAGACGACATGATGGCGACCCCGCCAGTCAAGGAGGATGACGAGAGCGGATTCGACGACGGCGCCGACGAGCCCGGCGGCGGCGAGGAGGACGAGCTCGAGCCTCCGATGGACCTCATGAGCATGGCCGACGACTTCGACTCGGACTTCGACCCCTACGGGGGCACGGAGGACGACGGTGGCTCGTACCGCGAGGGCGAGGACACCGAGAACGAGCTCGGCATCCACAACGGTGACCTGACGAAGGCCATCCGCAGGGCCGCCGGCGCGGTCCGCCCGCTCAACCGAGCGCGCGTCAACCGAGCGCGCGTCAACAAGGACGACGCCGCCTCCTCCTTCGGCGAGAAGGACGAGGACATCCCGGGCAACCGCCCGAACGTTCCGGACGACAAGGGCAAGCCGGCCGAGCAGTACCTGATCCAGGGTTCTGGCGGCGACGGTCCTGGCCCGGTCAGCAAGGCCCTCCGCAAGGCGGTCCGCGCTGAGCTCGTCGGCATGGGCCTGATCAAGAAGGCCACGAGCCCCCGCATCGGCGGTGGCGACAGCCAGGTCAACAGGGGCGCTGAGCCGTCCTACAACAAGCTCGTCGAGCAGGGCGCCAAGCTCTCGTTCGCAGAGCTCAACCGCAAGCGAGTCGAGATCGGCGACCTGCCGTCGGGCATCCTCTAACCGAGGCTCTCGGGCACCACAGACCGAACAAAGGGAGGTCTTAGAACCATGGACTACACGCTCGGACAGGTGAACAAGAGCCAGGCAATGGCTCCGCGATCCATCGCGGACTGGCTGACTCGCGTTCCCGGTGGCAACACCCCGCGAGAGAGCCGCTACGGGTACTTCGGCCCGCAGTCGGGTCAGATCAGCAAGGACATCACGACCTCGCCTCCGGCGAACGCGTTCATCGCGTCGAACTTCTTCGTCAACACGTTCGGCGCGAAGGTGTGGGACTCGCTCAACAGCCAGACCCGCTTCTTCAACCTGATCCGCAAGGTCGCCTGGGGCCCAACCACGGGTTACAGGATCCGCTCGGGTCGAAACAACTCGACCCAGCCGGTGACCGAGGTCGCGGCTCTGCCGGACATCGACAGCCCAGTGCTCCAGACGGTCTTCATCCAGCCGAAGTTCATCGTGACTTCGCTGGGTGTCTCGGCCCTGGCGCAGTTCCTCGGCACCCTCGAGGGTGGCATCGGGGACGCCCTGGCGGTCGCGCAGGAGACTGCGATGATCGACCACACCAAGCGCCTCAACCAGATGCTGCTCGCCTCGGCGCAGCAGAGGGTTGTCACTGGTGGTGGTACCCCAGACACGCTGATCGACGCCTCGTGGGTCTCGGTCGGTGACGTCTTCGAGGGCACCACGGTCGCAGGCACCATCACCATCACCTCGGTGGACCTGGCGACGAACATCGTCGGCTACTCCGGCAACGCCCTGACGACCGGCGAGATCATCTACGTCTCGTCCCGCGCGGGCTTCCAGAGCATCGACGACATCGTCCAGCAGGAGGGTGTCAACATCAACGGCGTCGCGAACGCGGACGCCGCGGCCTACGGCTCCATCGGTGTGACCGCCCGGTCCTACACCGGCGCCACCGAGAAGTGGGCGGCCAGCTCGGTCTTCAGCAACTCCGGTGTCCTGCGTCACCTGACGACGGGCCTCCTGGACCAGTCGATCGACGAGACCCGCCGCAACGGTGGAGAGCCTGACCTGATCGTCACTGGTGTCGAGCAGGTGACCCGACTGGGCACCCTGCTCCAGGCCAACCAGCACTTCGTCGGCGAGGGCACCTTCCAGGTGAAGCTCGGCGGTGAGGGCACGCTGAAGGGCTACCCGACCGGCTTCCAGGTCGCGACCTACAAGGGCATCCCGGTCTTCCACGACTTCGACGTCGCGACGAGCGCCCAGCTCGCGGCCAACGGTGACAGCAAGCGCGGCGGAAACGCCTACGTGCTGGACACCAGGTACCTCGAGATCCCGGTCCTCTTCACGACCCAGTACATGGAGTCGAGGGACTACCTGCAGAACAACATGCTGGGCATCAAGGCCATCTACCTGACGGCCGCGAACCAGCGCTGCCTGGACTTCCGCAAGCAGTCCAAGATCCTTGACCTTTCTGACGGAGTCAACCTTACGTAACACGAGAACAGGGCAAGGATGCCCTGACCACCCTGAAAGGGGTGAGTAGGATGAGCACCGCCGGGCTGACCTGGAAGCTCAAACACAAGAGACAAAACACCAGATGCCAAGCCAGTTGTCTCTGCAAGAGGCACCTGACCCGGAGCACGGGACAGTTTCAGCCAGGTCATCTCGCCGGGCCAGGTTGGATTGCAAAGCAGGGTCGTGGTTGGACTACAGAAGAGCGACTCCAGTCTCCTCGCATGACTGGAAAACGACACACGACTGAAGCCCGAGTTAGGATCTCCGAGGGACTTCGACAACACAACGGCAACACAACTGGGGAGAACGCCAGTAATGACTACCCCCCCGAGTATCAGACAGCCAGGTTGCTCGTCTTCAAGAGAGACGACTATCGATGCAGGATTTGTCGAAACCACGGAGTCCTGCACGCCCATCACCTGAACTACGACAAGACCAACAACCGCCTTGAGAACCTGGTGGCTCTCTGTAGCACCTGTCATCTCAGGCATCATCGCCGTCAGTGGTGGCCAGTTAGTCTGATGGCATAAGACCGCCCCTCTTGGGGCCGGAGTGAAAAGGGAGTCCCATTGCCCTGGCGGACCGCTATCCGCTGAAAGAAACCATGGTGTAGGAGAGATCCAATGGCCCCCAAGTACAACAAGATCCGTGACGACCTTGGCAAGGGCAGGCAGATGGTTCGCACCGCTGCGCAGTCTTTCGCGTTTGTTAACGGTACAACGATCGCGGTGATCGCTCAGCCTCCGATGCCATTCAAGGTCAAGCGCGTCGCGGCCGGTTCCGCTATCGCGACCAGCATCACCACCCTCGACGTGCTCGTCCTTCCGCCCGGCACGGCCCTCGACACGGCCCCGGCCGTGGGCAACCGGCTGGTCACCCCCTTTGACACTGCGTTCAACGCCGACAAGAAGATGCACGACATGACGCTCATCGGCGGGGCCACGGGCGTCTCGGATCGGGTGCAGGTGGCCGGCTCGACGATCGTCGTAGTCCTGGTTGCAGGAGGAATCCTCGGTACTGCCCTCGCCAGCGTGCTTGTGGAGTACGACGCCGATGGCCAGACGTATGGAGCCTACGATGGTGACTCCGACACTCAGGGGGCATACGAATAGATGAACCTGAATGCAGTCGGCACCCACAGCAAGGGCGTCTCAGGAGACCCGACCGGCGGTACCGTTCAGCGGTATGGCTGTGGCGCTCCCGGAACTGGTCATCAGCTCCGTGTGGCTTGGCGTCATGGAACCAGCGGTGTTAACCAGTCTATCACCGTCGAGGCCAAGCATCTGGTGGACGGTGACATTGAAACCAGTGTCAGCTACACCGCGGTTGGCACCATCTCGAAGACTCTGCCGTCCAACCAGCAGGTCTTCGTCAACGTGCTGACCATGCCGTTCGATGTCCCTGAAGGAGACATCGTGCTCCTGCAGTTCACCCCGTCCAACTCCAACTTCGTGCTGTTGGCGGCTGAGCTAATTCACACGGTGACTGCGCCGGTTTCCTGCGCGTAGTCCCTGACCATCAGGACAGAACCAGAGAGGGCCGGCTGCGACAGCGGCTGGCCCTTCTTCTCTCAAGGAGCACGACCAATGGCCTTTCCAACCCGCACTCTCGCCAGCATCCACACGGTTCACCGACTGCCGTTCTCCGTCGTGTTCGATGACGCTGACGTGACCCCGTTCTTCTCGATCGTCGACGAGAACGGCGCCTTCGCCAGCATCACGTCGGCGACCCTGGGCGCGACCTCTGGTGGCGGCACCACCTCCTCGATCGCGATCGGACGCGGCACCCTGCTCGGCCTGCCGGTCAAGCTCGGCGCGATCACCGACGTCCTGGACGCGAAGCTCGACGGCGGCGCGGTCACCCTGACGAACAAGGTCACCGCCGACGCGACGGTTCTGGCGAAGAACACGCTGGACGCCTCCGCTGGCACATACGCGATCACCAAGCTGGTCGTGGCCGAGATCAACTCGACCGCATAGAAGGAGGTCCGCCATGACTGTAGGCGAGACCCCTGACAAGGCCGCAGAGCAGAAGGAACTGGACGCACGCATCGCGCGTGCCCTCGAGGTAGAGGAGTCCGGTCGCAGAGTCACCACGAAGCTGCTGTACGAGGAGATCCGAACCCTCGGCGGTCGGATGGACAGGGTGGTTGAGCGACAGGACGTCTTCGCCGAGCGACAGGACACCCTGGCTCGAGCGCAGGACCGGGAGTTCTCCGACGTCAAGCTCCGGCTGATCGAGGTCAAGGACGCGGCCAACGACGCCTCTCACCTGGCGGTGATGGCGGCGACTGACGCACGCGAGATCGCTCAGAAGGCCCTCAACACGACTATCGACATCGAGTCTCGGGTCATGCTGCTTCAGAAGCCGTGGCGCATGATCGGCACCAGTGTTCGCTTCAGCGCCAACAACTGGCAGTCAATCGGCATCGTCATCACGGCTGCGGTCGGCATCTGGGCCCACTTCGGCTTCCCGATCTTCCCACTGCCCTACTAGGAGACACCCATGGCCATCCAGGACGCACGCGGCGGCGCGATCTACAACTCCCTGTCGGGAGAGGACGCGCTCGTCAACCTCACCGGACTGAGCAACGTCGTCCTGGCGGATGTGACCCAGGTCGGGGTCATCGGTTCGACCAACAAGGACACCTTCGTCGGCCTGGGTAGCTTCACTGAGGCGGAGTTTCTCCTGAATGTCAGCGCCGCGGCGACGGACGTCGGCGACACGCTGGACGTCTTCATCGACTCCTCCAACGACAACGGCGCCACCTTCATCAACATCGCCCACTTCACCCAGGTCCTGGGCAACGGCGGTGCCAAGAAGGAGGTCGCCATCTGCATGAGGGCCGCGGCTGCCCTGATCGCAGTTACGTCGGATGTCGCCGCTGGCGGCGTCCCCAGGGCCTTCGTTGGTGACGCAGTCCGTGTCCGCTATGCGGTTGTGGACGCCGGCGCGGCCAACGCCTCCTTCGCCTTCAAGGTCACAGCCAGCTTCAAGAGGTAGACATGCGCCGCTTTGACGCCATCTGGAGCTTCCAGTCAGGGGCCCTGACCGACCGGACCCAGGCACTAGGAGTCGGAGGTGCGTCTCTGACCCTTGGTCCAAGCGACAAGCTGTACCTCCGTCACTCCGACTGGATCTCGGGCTTCTACCAGGAGCCGAGCGCCTACACCGGTCCCCCGACCTACGTGGTCGAGCAGTATTTTGACGGCACCTGGCACGCCCTGCCGCAGCAGGAGCGCTACGACCAGCTGACGCTGGGCTTCTCGACCAATGCTCAGGGCATCGACCTGACGATTCCCGGCGTTGTCTACTGGGGCCAGAGCCCGCTCCCCCACATGATCACGACGCCAAGCGCGACCGGCTTCCCCGAGGCCGTGGCGGTTCCAGACACCCAGGAGGGCTTCTGGTACCGGCTGCGGATCCTGACGGGAACGGTTACCCTCGCCCGGGTGCTGCCGCGCCTGTTCAACACGTATGCCACAATTGATGAGGTGGCAAGCTTCATGGGCGTGCCCTCCTTCGACGACAACCACGAGCCGAAGGCTGAGTTCGTCCGGAAGAAGATCGCTGCCAACGAGAACTGGCTCGACAGCTTCACGCTCAAGAGCTGGCGGATCAACTCCGCGATCAACGAGACCTACGACTTCAACGCCTCGGGTTTCCTCCTGCAGCACCGCCCCGTCAGGGTGATCTCCAACCTGATGGTCTGGAACGGCAACACCTTCGACCTCTTTATCCAGGGCCGCGGCAAGGACTACTGGCTCGACCCCCGGCTGGGACAGGTCACCTTCACGATCCCGAGCTTCCGCCTGCGCGCGTACAGCCAGCTCCTTGGCCGAGCGCTGCGCCAGCCAGGTTCAGTCGTCGTCAACTACGTATACGGCCGCGACTTTGAGACCGATGAGAAGCAGCAGCTGGTGAAGGACATCATCCTCAAGCGCACCGGTGCCGACCTGGTCCTCCAGGCTGACTGGACCGGACTGCTGACGAGCGGTGGCGGCACCCTCGACACGGTGCCGAAGGCCGAGAAGGCCCGCGACTGGATGGAGCAGGCTCAGCAGCAGACGGACGAGCTTCGTGGTCTAGTTACAGTATAATGTCCGCATGCCACAACGTGCTGGTCAACCCGGAACTCCCCGTAAGGGGATCAGGATGCCACCGAGTCATCGAGAAGCTCAACGACGGCGTGCGGTTGAGAACAATCCGGGTCGAGGTGTTTGGCTAGGACGGAGGCATTCGCCGGAAACACGAGCGAGGCTCTCTCAAGCCGCGAGCCAGAGGGTTGGGGAACGAAACTCCCGCTGGAACGGTGGACCAGTTGACTATCTGCCCGGATTCACACTTCCCTTGAAGCGGGCAATTAGGTCGCGTGACAGGGTTTGTCAGGCGTGTGGGGGACCCCCAGAACGACACCGTGCACTGGATGTGCATCATAAGGTCAAGGCAAGAGACGGTGGCACCAATGACCCAACTAACCTCGAGGCACTCCATCGGCGTTGTCACACACGGAGACATCGAATAAATGCCTGACCTCGACGTCACCATCCGCGACGGGTCTCGTCAGATCGGGTCGGAGTCGCTGCTGGAGCTCGGCAACGAGCCCGTCCCGAACGAGATCTTCCGCGATCTCCTGATCCAGGAGTGGGCTGCCACCGAGCAGTGCCCCCGCCCGGACATCTTCGTCGTGAACGACAGGGACAACCCGGGTCAGGCGAACCTCCGACTCGGCGACGTGATCATCGTCGACGCGGACGAGGTGACTGAGCAGCAGCGTGGTCACCGCTACGAGCACAAGGACGTCGAGGTCCCGCTCTACCTGAACATCCAGACGGTGATCAGCCGCCAGCGGCTGTACAACCTGATGGCTGAGTCCCGCCGGATCATCTACAGGTGGATGATGGCCGCCCGTCCGTTCCAACAGCTGTACTGGGACCGGTTCGTCGACGAGAGCGAGGGGAAGAAGAACTTCTGGATGGGCACCTGTCACATCCGGGCAACAAGCGCTGGCGTGCCGGTCTTCACCGGCGTGACTACAGGCATGGAATCGCCAAACATCGCGCCTGAGCAGGCGACTGGTAAGGAGACCAAGGAAACCGATGAATAGGAATCCTGAACGCGAGAGAGCGACGTCCAATCGTTGGTGGGCGGTCCATCATGATGACGCTCTGGCTAACCGTCGCCGGCGTTCTCGGTTCATGCGTTATCAGGCCGTGGAGTACCTGGGTGGGCACTGCGTGGACTGTGGGTTTGATAAGGACCTCAACGGTCTTACCTTCGACCATCTGCCTGAACGTGGAGAACCAGATCGAGCGGCCCTTCATCTGACGGGTTCCTGGGCTCGAATCAAGGCTGAGCTGGACAAGTGTGAGCTTGTCTGCGGCACGTGCCACCTCATTCGAACGGCACAGCACCGGGGAGAACAGTAGCATGTCCATCATCCGAACCGAGAACGCAGTCTGCCTGTGGCGCCCTGAGAACACCTTCGGGGTCTTCGCCGGTGTTGGCAACCGCCGCTTCGGCATCCACGACGTGATCCAGGTCCCCGACCCGGAGTTTGGCTGGAGGCCAACCTGGGACGTCGGTCACACGTCGCGCTCGCGCCGCACGATCCTCCGAGGCCGCATCTCCAACCGCGGCTCCGTCCCAGACATCCTCTGCCAGCCCGTCGTTGCCCAGCGCGAGCTGTTCTCGATGGCGCTGGGTAACAGCGCCGCGGGCGGCGTCACGGAGGGCCTGACCGCTACTGACCACCGGATCCCGTCCTTCACGGTCCAGGTCGCGACGCGCGACACGGATGGCGTCAGCCAGCTGCTGCGCACGTACCTCGGCTGCAAGATCAACCGTGCCTCCTGGTCGGCCCGAGAGGGTGAGGAGCTGCGCTTCAACATCGACGAGTTCCTCTGCCAGCAGGCCGTGCACAACCGCTCTGGCCAGGCCTTCTACAACTCCCTCGCGGGCGTCGGTATGGAGGCTGCTGACCCAGGCCCCTCGGCGACTGGACGATACATCTTCTCCGGCGCGCAGATCACGCTGCAGGGCGGTGGGCTGAACGGCCTCGTCCTCGCGCGTGCTCGTCGCTTCAACCTCTCGCTGGACAACCAGCTGGAGACCAAGTATTACCTCAGGCGCTCCGACACCGACACCTTCCGCCAGATCCCGTCCGACTTCGTCGAGGGCAAGCGGGTCTACGTGGTGACGCTGGAGGTCGACCTCGGTGACCCGACGACGGACCTCGCCCTGTGGGACTTCCTGGTCAACCAGGGCGGCGCTAGCGGCGGTCAGCCGACCGGCTGCAGCATCACGGCCGTCTTCAACACGGAGCTGGCCGAGGGGACTGTTCAGCAGCTGACGATCGCGATCGACTCGTCGGTCAGCACGACCGCTATCGGCTCCGTTCTCAAGAGCGCCCCCTTCTCCGTGCCGGCGCCGCCGGCCGGCCTGATCACGGTTCCGCTGAGCTTCGACGCGAGATCGGTCGGGCTTCTCACCCCCAATTGAGTATAATGGGTTTATGGACCCAACTTACGCGGCAGGTTTCTTCGACGGTGAGGGCTGCATCGTTGTCAGCAAGTACACGCTGGCGACGGGTCGCGTCAGCTACCTTCTCGAGGTAGCCATCGAGAACACCTACCTCCCGGTGCTCCTGGAGTTCCAAGCCCAGTGGGGCGGTGGCGTCGTTCCAAAGAAGCGACAAGCCCCTCATCACAAGGACAAGTGGCGCTGGAAGGCACACGGGGAGAATCTGCTCAGGTTTCTCCGTGACATCCAGCCGGGGTTGAAGGAGAAGGGCTTGCAGGTCGAGATTGCGCTCGACTTCGCTGATCACGGACGTGGAACGCACGACCGAAGACGTCCGCTAACTGTAGAAGAGCTCGCGCTCCGTGAGGGCTACTACCTGGCCCTCCGTGAGGCGAAGCGTTAGAAAGGCAGAGTCCCCATGACCACCAAGTCTGACATGACCCTCGAGGAGATCATGCAGGAGCTGACCGTGTCGGGAGACACGTTCCCCTTCGAGCTGACCTTCCCCGGAGGCAAGACCCTGACGCTTGACGTCCGGGAGCTGACGTGGACCGACCAGTCGGACGCGTTCGGCAAGAGCTTCATCATCACCCTCAAGGAGGGGCAGCCGGTGATGGAGTACCAGCCGACGACGTTCCGCATCGAGATCCTCAAGAAGCGCCTGGTCAAGCCGCCGTTCCCGCTGACCGAGGCGGTCCTGCGACAGATCAAGCCGGAGGTTGGCGCCCAGCTGGACGCCCTGGTCCCTGACCCCTTCAGCAAGATGGTCGAAGCACAGGCGCTCCCAAAAGACTAGAGGACGTCTTCGCAAAGCGACGGCCTCCCACCCCGGAGGACGCCCTCGCCCTTCGCACACTGGTGGAGCTCAGGCTGCTGCAGGCGGGCATTCCCTACTCGGCGCTTGAGCGCGCGGACGAGGGCAAGGTCTGGCGCTGGTACGAGGTGCTGTGCTGGACCAGGAAGAAGGACAAGGACGAGCAGCAGACAGAGCTTGAGCGGATGATGCAGATCCGCGGAGGATAGATGGGCGCTCCCGGCGGTGGGGCCGTCACAGTCAGGTTCATCGTCGACCCGTCCGACCTCAAGGAGCTCGGGCTCGACCCGGCAACGGTCCTTGGCAACAGGACCCAGAAGCCCGGTGAGAGCTCGTCCACCCAGGCCCAGCCGCAGGACGCTGGCGGCGGTGAGGAGGGTGGCGGCGGTGGCGGTGGAAAGGCCGGAGGGATGTCGGCCGCGATGGTCGGCGTCATGGCCGGCGGGATCATCGGCCTGCTCTCCTTCTTCAAGGACCTCCTCTCCCAGTCGAAGCTCCTGAACACCTACGCCCAGGGCATGGGCAAGATGTTCTCCGCGGCGATCGACATCCTCCTTATGCCGTTCCTGCCGGTCCTCAACCTGATGCTGGCGGGCATGTCGAAGCTCCTCGCCTGGCTGATCGACTCTGGCTACCTCGAGAACATGAGCCGGATCGTCGACCAGTACATCGTCCCGCTTCTCGGGAACATCGGGGACGGGATGGCGAAGCTGTGGGGCGACATGAATCGCAGCCTCAACCCGATGAACTGGGACTGGGCTGCCCTCGGCAAGACCGCGGTCGCGATGCTCGAGCTGAACGCGGCGTTCCTCCTGGCCGGCATCGAGCAGCTCCTGAACAAGATCCCGGGCATCAACATCGATGTGTACGGCGACAAGACTGGTCCGAAGGCGATGGCCGAGCAGGCGATGTCGCTGTATGGCAATGAGCAGAAGCTCTCCAAGAACGACTTCAAGGCCATGGAGAAACTGTACTTCGGTGGCATGGGGGTGGGTGCTGTCGGAGGCTCGATGGTGCCGATTCCTGGTGCAGGCATCACCAGCGGGGCCATCGCCGGCGCAGGGGTCACGTCTCTGGGCCTGCTGAACTACAAGCCAGGTGACGCCTCGAAGCCGGTCGACGCCGGTGGTGGCTTCTCGACGGGCCCCACGACTGGCCTAACGGCCAGGAACGACATCCTCGCCAAGGCGCAGGGCAACACGACGATCAACGTCACCCAGAACATCAACGCACAGGAGGACGCCGCGAAGGAGCAGCAGCGCCTGAAGGCTCTCACCGAACGCGACCGAGCGGCTACCAGCCAGGTCTGGGGCCAGCCAGGAAACTAGATGGAGACCGTTGTTGTCCTCGAGCTTGACGCCTCCGCCCTGAAGAAGCTTCAGGAGATGGGCGGCGCCGCGCAGGCGGCAGGGGGCTTCGCCAACTTCTCCAAGCGCAACGGCGTGGGCGGTGAGGTCAAGGTCCCTGGCATGGAGCCGCCAAAGCAGGGCATCGGCAGCACGACGATGCCGACCAAGGGGATCGGCGCCAAGGGGGCTGCCGCGATCGGCATCATCGCCGAGAAGCTGATCGAGGAGACCCTCGGCTTCGCGCAGAAGCTCCTGAACGGCAGCAAGGTCCTCAACAGCATCTTCGGCACGATGGGCAAGATGCTCTCGGCCGCGGTCGACATCCTCCTGATCCCGTTCACCCCCCTTCTGAACATGCTCATGCTCGGGCTGACGAAGCTTCTCGTCTGGATGGTCAGCAACAACATCCCGGGGAGGCTGTACAACGGTATGGTTGCCATCTGGCGCTTCTTCGTCTCGGCCTACAGCTGGATCCGGGACGTGATCGGCTTCTTCAACGGCTCCTTCAACCCCGCGAAGTGGGACTGGGGCGCGCTGCTGTCGGGCCTGGTCGCGGTGATCTCGAAGTTCTTCCGCTGGATCGTCGCGAAGCTCGGCGACGGGGTCGAGGCGCTGCTGAAGCTGGTCAAGAGCGGCGCCCGCCTGGTGAACAAGGGCGCGACCAGCCTCCTGGGTAACATCGCGAGCTCGCTGACTGGTGGACTGCTCCCTTCCGGCATGGCGAAGGCCGCGATCAACCGGGGTGAGGGCGCGCTGCAGACAGGCGCTGGCGCGACCTTTGACTTCCTCACGAGCGGCAGTGGCGCTACCTACCAGGGCGGCCAGTCTCGTCCGATGGGCGACACGACGATCAACATCACGCAGGAGATCAACACGACTGACCCTATCCAGGCCGGCCAGGAGGCCGCCAGCACCCTCGGCAGCGCGCAGATGAGCGGCAAGCCGCTGGGTGGACTGGTTGGCGCCGGCCGCACCTTCTCGTTTGGGCAGTAGGAGCAGACATGGCAACGACAGCTGACCTTCACAACGGCGTCTCGGCGAGCGGGTTCTCGATCTTCAACGACAACTGCATCAACAACGGCTTCCCGCCGAGCGACCCGAACTACGAGGAGTTCGCTCTCAACGTCGAGGACTACCAGATCGTCGTCAACCGCAACCCGTCGGTCTTCGCCCTCCCAGGGGTCAACTCCGGTGCCGGCGGCACGGGTCTCCCGAAGCTCTACAGCATCGACTTCGGCATGCTCCAGGAGACGGTCATCCTCTCCGGCACGATCCCCGACGGCGTCCCGAACGCCTGGCTGCCGACCGGACGCGACATGCTGCGCATTAGCCGCACCTGGTGGCACAACTTCTCCCTGAGCGGGACCAGCACAAACGGCTTCAACCGGGCGTCGATCAAGGTCGGCCCGGGCGTCTTCGACGCGGAGCTGTTCGGCTTCACCTTCCAGAACGTCCAGATCAGCCGAAAGGGTGGTGTCCTGACGTACGACTTCAAGATGACCCTGGCGGTCGTCAAGTACCAGGACGAGCTGGCGCCTCCCGGCTCCGGCAAGAGCTACCCGTGGCACGCTAACGCGGCAGGACTGTAATGGGTCTCAAGATCTACAGCTCAGACATGGTCGGCTACGGCAACGGGCCCGCGGCGTCCTCGGACGTCTGGGGCACCGAGACCTGGACCGAGATCCCGGGCCTGGTCAACATCACCCTGCGCCGCATGAGCAACGCCTACGCGAGCTACATCGATTGCACGGTCGCTAGCTCGACCCAGCCGATCGAGATGGGACAGCGGTTCCTCATGGCGCGCAGCGAGCTGCCTGTCACGGTCAACGTCGACTTCGTCGGCCGCGTCGACGACATCCAGCCCTCGATCGACAGCAAGCTTGGGCAGACGTGGCTGATCCGCTGCCGCGACTACCTCGCCGTCCTCCAGGACAACTACATCGAGCCGCGCGGCCGTGACCGCTACACCAAGGCTCTGACGAACCCGGGTGGCGCGCTCACACCCGCTACAGTCTGGGAGCCAGACTGGTCGCCGGGCAGCGTCAACAGTCCGACCGGCACCTCGGCCTACTACCGCGCGCTGATCGCGGCCCACCTGGCGATGAACATCGTCGACCTTCCGAGCGGCATCCGCTTCGTGAACCTGGTCCAGGTGCCCTCGGGAACCAAGTCCGGTACAAGCCTGCAGAAGCCGCACAGCCTCAAGAGTGTCAGCAACAAGACGATCGCCGACGCGATCCGTGACGAGCTGGCCGACGACCCCTGGATGGTCTCCTCGATCGGCGCCACACAGTTCCCGCAGCAGACGGGCGGCTTCAGCGGCTCGAGTCCCTCCTCGGCAGGCCTGATGCTCGCAGACGGCGTCACCCAGATCCCCGGCATCGGGACGGAGTTCATCATCGACTACAACCCACCGATCGGCGCCTCGCTGTTCGGCAACTCGACAGTGACCGCGACGCCGGGCATCGGGGCGGTCAACTACACCGACAAACAGGTCCGGTACGCGATGCCGTACGCGCGCTGCTTCGCGCGCGGGGTCTTCAACTTCGACCCGGCGATCCAGTTCTGGTACGGCGACCAGTCGGCCAGCCGTTACCCGATCATCAGCTACAAGTTTCCGAAGGAGGGCTCGACTCTCTACACCCGCGGCAAGATGATCGGCAAGGGGGACAGCCAGGACCCCAACCGCGACACGACCTTCCTCAAGATCGCAACGTCGCCGACCGGCCAGGGGTCCTTCAAGCGCGTCTCCCCCGACTACTCGTTCGGTGGTGGTGGCTATATCCCAGACAATGACGACGAGGTCGACTGGGCGCCGACGGGCAACCACTTCGCGACCCGTCGCATGGGGCTCTCGAACGACGAGGCGCAGGGCTCAGACGCGAACGAGGAGTACGTTGACGGCGTCGAGGTTCCGACCTTCAAGTCGGAGGAGGCGCGGCTGCGTGCTATCCGCATGTCGCAGACGCCCGCCAACCTGCGACCATACATCCGTGGTCAGATCAAGGTCCCTGGCCTGCCACGCAACACGGTCGGCTACCCGCTGACCCCGGGCGTCGTCATCAGCATCAATCTGCCGCCGCTGTTCGTCGCCAACACGTTCTACATCGTCGACAGCTACACCTACTCCTACCCAGAGAACGTCTGCACGATCGAGCTCGCGCGCCGACCGTGGGACGACCTGGGCGAGCAGCTCAAGCGCCTGCGCAGCTTCTCCCTCGCGGCGGGCTCGCAGGGCAAGTCGACCCTGGACACCGGCTGGCAGCTGGCACCCGCCAACCGCACCCTGGTGGTCAACCACCGCTGGGGCCAGCGACCGACGAGCGTGCAGGTCTTCGCGGCAGAGCAGGACGGGACGAAGGTCGACAAGAACGCCCAGCCGATCCCCAAGCGCAACACCGAGGTGCTGCTGAGCTCCGCGACCTTTGACGTCAACAACGGCGCCTGGGTTGGCGGCACCAGCTTTGCTGCGACCGACCAGGACGTCAAGATCGGCTTCAGCGGCGCGATGACCTACTCCGACGGTGCCGGTCGCTGGCTGATGGCAGGACAGGACCTCATGCGAGTCGTCCTCCGTGGCTAAGGGTCAGATTCCCACCAATTCCCTCAAGGGACCTGCCGTGGCCTTCAAAACGAAGGGCAGTTCAAGACCTGAAACGAAAGGGTCGAGATCGTGTTCATCGAGCTGAGCACCTTCGTGAGTGGTGGCTCAAACGAAGGTTTGGGATCTCTCTCACGGACTACAGGGCGATGCTGCAGGCTCAGGACGGTGTTTGTGCAATCTGCCATGAGCTTGATCCTCATGGCGATCTTTCCGTTGACCACGACCATCGGACGGGGCGAATTAGAGATCTCCTTTGTCGAAACTGCAATCGGCTGGTTGGCCTCTTTGAGGGACCCCGGGCTCAAAGAACGCTAGACTATCTACAGAAGTGGGGATAGCCCGTGACTAGTTCCACCAAGGGGATCTATCAGCGGAAATGGGTACAGGAGCATCCGGGGCAACGAGCCGCATGGCTGCGCAGCCGGCTACGTCGACAGAAGATTGCGGCCATCGTCGCCGCCGGCGGCAAGTGCCTCGACTGTGGCTACAACGACCTCGACCATCCGGAGGTCTTCGACTTCGACCACCGGGATCCTACCCAGAAGCATCCACGCTTGAGATTCGGTGTCTCTACAAACAAATTGCCTAAGGTCCTCCGAGAGGCCGAACTGGACAAGTGCGACCTGGTGTGCGCTAACTGTCACCGGATTCGCACTCAGGATAGGACACATTAGCCATCGGCAAGTATATTGACAACGGCGATGTTCTTCCCCACGGGAAGTACGCTCTGGTCCGCAGCCTCTCGCTGGGGCCGATTCCTCTTGCCCAACTGACGACCGCTCAGCAGCTGATCGACATCGCTGCCGCAGCCAACCTCCAGGGTTTCGTCTTCGCGCTGTTTGACAGCACACCGCCGGTCGACGCGCGCTGGGCCCCAGACCCCGCTGGCACCAGCTGGCAGCAGGTCCAGTGGCTGTTCTCCCAGCCGGGGTTCGTCCAGCAGCTGAAGGACGCCGGACTCGTCGTGGTCGGCTACTCGGAGAAGGTCAACCGGGTGACGATCTCCAACGAGGTCGCGCTCTGCAAGTGGGTGGTCGACACCTACACGAAGATCGGCCCAGTCCTCAACGTCACCGGTTGGGTCTTTGACCTGACTGACTCCGACTGGAGCAACGACGTTGGACACGCGGGGATCGCCCAGGTCGGTCAGGGCATGAGCACCTTCGTCCACTGGGTGGAGAAGGCAACAAAGGCCTACTTCCCGGTCATGCTCCGGGTCGGCAAGACGACCGCCAACCGACCGGTCAACTACTGGCGCGCGCTCGTCAACGACCGCAGCATCATTCGCACGTTTCTCATGCCGACCCTCGTCCACAACGAGATGACGGTCACCGACTACAAGACCAGCTACGACAGCTACCAGCTGGGTTCGCAGGCGCAGCATCAGCCGAGGCTCGAGTTCTTCCTGGACCTCAACAACGCTGACCCGACTGAGGTCTTTGACATCCTGGACGCCTTCGGCTCCAACAACGGGGTGACCGGCCCGAACATCGGCGGCGGGATCACCCTCGCAGGGACCAACTGGACGCCCTCCGTTGGCTTCGTGGTGCTGGACAACCTCGAGCAGGTCGTCACGATCCCAGGCATGCAGGGGGAGATCCAGGCCGGTCGCACCCCGGTCTACTGGGACTTCGACGGGGCTGACGGCACGGGCGCCGCCAACGGACGTCTCGGTATCTGGGACCATGTGGTCTTCCAGGGCGGAGTGGAACTGGACCAGACCCCGACTGCTGTCGTCGGACAGCCCTTCAACATCACGATCGCCTTCCACAGCATGAAGTTCGGTGGCAACGTCAACACCCACATCATCGGGTACCAAGGTGGAACTGGCCTGAAGGACGGGTTCACCTGGTTGAACGTCAACGGGGCGCCACACGGCCCCTTCGGCAACAACGTCGTCTTCGGCTCCACGCTCCACCTGACCGGTACCCCGGTGGACACCCTGCCGACGGTCTTCCAGTGGGAGTCAGACTCCAACAGCTCCGGCTTCGGTGCGACCTTCGGGCTGTACCTCCCGATCGTCGCTGCCAACACCGGACCAGGCGGCAACAACGCCGGTCGGATCACCGGCGGAACCGTCCACAAGACCCTGCCCACGGCAACAGTAGCGGACCGCACACCCTATCCGCCGCTGGTCTACGGATCAGGCGCGATCTTCCCAGGCTTCCTGGGTGGTGTGCAGTGGACACCACCGTGGACGGCCTCCCCAGGTGCTCCTGGTGGTGGAGTCATCACTCCAGGTGATGGCGGCGGCAGCGCGATCTACTCGGAGGGCCCGACGACCTGCTTCAGCTACGGCGGCTCGCTGTGCAACGCGACCACCTTCTGCGTCGACAATGACCTCCTGAACGCGGTCTTCAACCAGCTGAAGGGGCTGAGCGGCTTCAACCTCGACTTCTGGGCCTTCGTCATCGCCCTGATCCAGGCGGAGTCGGGCTGGGTCAACAACAACATCCACTGCGACCCCGGTGTCGGTGGCTCGCAGGGTCTCTGGCAGATCGAGGTCTTTGACTCCGACGGTGACCTCCCGTGCCCAGGCAACGGGCCCGCCAGCGCTGCCTTCCTCGCTGCCAACCCAACCAGCGACTGGGTGAAGCTGACTGACCCTGGCTACAACACCGCCAAGGCGATCGCCAAGGGGATCCAGGGCTTCCTCGACGACGTCAACGCCGGGCCAAGTGGCTGGAGCAACGACGGCGTGATCGTCCAGACGTGGGAGTGCGCGGGGCAGGGACACGGGGGCACGGGCCCCTGGTGCGCGACGTCGAACGCCCTGGGGATCTACCACTGCATCAGAACCGCGGTCAACGCGCAGTCCTGGCCCCTGCCCGCCAGCTCAGGACCGAACGGGGCGGTCTTCTGCCCGGTCCACTGTCCGATCACCTGCAACTACGACGATGGCGTGCGTCCGCACACGTGCGGCGCGACAGGCACGTACGCGGGACACGTGGGGACCGACTTCTCGTGCACCGCCGGCGCCAACTTCTCGATCAACCAGGTCAACCCCGCCGACCCGACCACCTGGTTGCCCGTTGCAGGTGACCCGGCCGGCGCGCAGGTCGTCTCGCCAGTCAAGGGCGCTGTCATCTTCGCGGGGCTTGACCCGAACAGCGACTTCAGCAACCCAGCTGCGCCGGGCTTCGGGAAGCTCGGCGCATACAACCGCGGCGGGGGCCTCGGGTACTATGTTGAGATCGAGGAGGAGACCCAGCTCCGGAAGTTCAAGTTCGGTCACTTCAACCGCCAGGACTTCATGCCGGTCGTCACTGGCGACCACGTCGAGATGGGCCAGGTGATCGCCCTGGGCATGGGCACCCGCGGCAACTCCAGCGGCATCCACGTCCACATGGAGATGTACACCCGGCCAACCTCCGCCAGCAGCTACAGTCGCGCTGACCCAAGCACCGTGCTGGCACCCGGGTGCCCGTAGGTATTCTGATGGATGACGACCTGACAATGATGGAGGACGTCCAGCTCCGAGCGATCGCCGAGGAGTACGACTGCCCCATGGAGAAGGTCTCCCTTGAGCAGGCGATGACGATGACGCTCCGGCAGCTCGAGGGAACTGCCCGGATCCAGGAGGAGCGAGCCTACCTCGCTGACCGGGCCGCCAGGCTCAATCAGGCGGTCTTCCTTCACAACGCGGAGATGAAAAAATGGAAACCTTAAACACCCTGCCTTGTGAAATGCACAATCATTGCAGGCGATGCAAGCCCGAGGTTGCAGACAGGATTAGACTCGGATGTGTTGGTCGAGGATATAGTGGACGAACTGTCGAGGAGCTGCTGGTTCACGAGCCTCATAACTCCCGACATATCAAGACGCGACTGGTTAGGGAAGGTTATCTCCTAGAGGAGTGCAGCGTCTGTTACCTCGGGCCTAAGTGGAATGATCAACCTCTTATGCTTCAACTTGACCACGAAGACGGGGATCGAGATAATTGGGCGCTGAGGAACCTGCGTCTCCTCTGCCCCAACTGTCACTCGCAGTCTCCGACCTGGTGTGGACGGAACAAGACGACTGCAGTGCAAAGGAGGAAGACCCATGATCTCGTACGCAGTTGACATCCGCGCCATCAACGACGAGACCCTGACCCCTGGGCTGGTCCAGGAGATCGCCTGCGAGGAGCTGAAGCTCTGCGAGAGCATCGGCTGCTACCGCTGCGGCATGGGTGACCGTGAGGAGATCACCTGCAATCAGCTCGAGAGCGACGTGGCGGGATACGAGCTGCAGGTCAGCGCAAGCGAGGGTCCGCAGACCTTCACTGGGGCGCCTGGCTGGCTTCTCGTGTCCTGGATGTCACGTGGCGCCCTGCACTTTGAGCTCAGCCTCGACGAGGGAGTCGACGCCGAGCTGACCAACGCGTTCTTCAACCGACTGCACTCGCTGGGGATCCTCAGCGTCTCGATGACCAACCGTTCGGCCACGCCGGGTGAGCACCCGGCCAGCCTCATGCCGCAGTTCCGGCCGGCGCCGGGCGGGGAGTTCGACTAGATGAAGACCACTGAGCTGCGGGCCAAGCTGAACCGTGCGTGCATCCAGCACAACGTTGACCCAGACGTTCGCCGGTCCCTGGCAACGGGGTCCTGGAAGGAGGTCGTCAACATCGGGAAGGGCCTGACCGACGAGCAGATCGACGCGGTCCTGGGAGACGTCTTCCCGGAGGCGACCGTCCCGATCATGGCCGCGGCGATCAAGCACCGACGCCACTGGCTGACGCGGCCTGAGCCGATCGACGAGGAGAGGGTCCTGGTCAAGCTGCAGGTGGTCGCGTCCTACATCGGGAGTGAGCAGCAGCCAACCAAGCTGCAGGTCAACGGCTACGGCGCTCCACGCCATCTGGCTGTCGGCGAGGAGCGGATCCCGGTCGACCCGGCCTGGCTCAACCTCCTTGCCTCGATCAACCAGTCGCTTGAGCAGCGCCCCGACATGTCGGAGTTCGACTGTCGACTGGTCAACGCCGTCATCCAGGAGGTCCACCCTGAGAGCGGCCGTCTGGCCAAGATCTACTTCACGGCGGCCTTCCTCGGCGCGCTCCATGGCGAACCCCACCCGTGGCAGGACCTCTGGGAGCTCTGCGTGGACGGCGTCCTCGTCGAGGCCCTGTACGCCAACGGGACAGCTCAGGTCGCGACTCGCGTCCTGCAGTAAACGCAAGATCTCTGCAAGATCTCCCAGTTTCCAGGCAGAGGGGGCTACAAAACCGCCTGGCGACCGATTACTCTTGACGAACAGCTGAATCGAGGACGAGATGACGAACGAACCGACGAAGCAGGAAGTGACCGCAGAGCTGGGCCAGATGCTCGAGGGCATGGTCCGCCGCGGCGCCCCCAACTCCTACGACTTCCAGGGCTTCAGCAAGATCGACTACGGCTTCGGCGCCAGCCTCTTCCAGGGCTACCAGAAGTACGGAAACCTCAGCACCAAGCAGATCCGCGGCGCACAGAAGATGCTCCGCAAGTACAAGCGGCAGCTCGGTGAGATGGGCTTCTCGGTTGACGGCGTCGGCTTCACTGCCATCCCTGACGAGCCCGTGGTTGCCCGCCCCCCGATGACCGTCACCAAGACCGGTGACCGCCTCTTCTTCGACACGCACGGCTGGGACCCCGAGACGACCGCCAAGATCAAGCGGATCGGCGGACGCCGCTGGCACCCCGACAACAAGACCTGGTCCGTCCCACAGGACTCGATCTCCGAGGCGCTCGTCGAGTTCCCGGACAACCAGGAGCTTCGAGCGATCGGCGAGAGCCTCAAGGGTCAGGTCTTCCACGTCTTCGAGGAGGAGACCTCCGCCGAGATCGAGCAGCTCGAGGCCCAGCTCCGCGTCAAGTACGCCGAGATGTGCGCCTCCACCGACCCAACCCGCAACTTCGCACCGCACCAGGTGCATGGCGTCGCCCGCATGCTTGCCGAGCCCTCCTTCATCCTCGGCGACGACACAGGCCTCGGCAAGACCCGCCAGGCGATCATCACCGCCATCGAGCGCGGCGGTCGCAAGCTCGTCATCTGCCCTGCGACCCCGAAGGCGAACTGGAGGGACGAGATCCTGATGGTCGACCCGACGGCGACGATCAACATCATCTCAGGCTCCGCAGGCGCGGACCCAGATGCTGAGTGGAACATCATCAACTACGACATCCTCAAGCGGAACGCTGAGTCCCTGAGGGCCGGCAACGAGGCTCCGACGATCGTCTACCAGACGCTGATCGCAGACGAGGGCCACCGCTGCAAGAACCCGAAGTCCCAGCGCGGCACGGAGCTTCTCGGCCGCAAGGCAGACGTCAAGAAGAAGGTCACCTACTACGCGGGCCTGATCGACTTTGCCAAGCACGTCCTGATCCTGACGGGCACCCCCATCCGGAACCGCCCGATGGACCTCTTCCCGCTCCTGACGGCCATCCGCCACAAGCTGAGCAAGAACTTCTTCAAGTATGCCCTCCGCTACTGCGCGGCTGTCAACAACGGGTTCGGCTGGGACTTCAGCGGCAAGTCCAACCTCGACGAGCTCGGCCAGAAGATCGCCGACCGGTTCCTCCAGCGGACCAAGGAGCAGGAGCTCCCGGGCTTCCCCGAGAAGACCCGCTCCTACCGGTCAGTCGACGTCGACCTGTCGGAGTACGAGCTCCTGGTCGACCAGCTCGAGACAGACGTCGAGTTTGGTCTCCCGGTCATCGCCATGATGACCAAGCTGAAGGTCGCAACGGCCATCGCCGCCGTTCCCTCAACCATCGACCTCGTGGACGACCTGCTCGAGGCCGATCAGAAGGTCCTGATCTTCTCTGGTCACACCGACCCGATCAACCAGCTCAAGGCGCACTACGGCGACATGGCAGTCGTCATCGATGGGAACGTCCCGACCGACAAGCGCATCCCCCTCGCCAAGCAGTTCTGCAGCGACCCCAAGATCCGCGTCTTCATCGGCCAACACGTCGCGGCCGGCGAGGCGATCAACCTGCAGGCCGCCTCGCAGGTCGTCTTCAACGACCTCGACTACGTCCCCGGCACCCACCAGCAGTGTGAGGACCGGGCCTGGCGGATGGGTCAGGTCAACCACGTGACCAGCACCTACATCATTCCCGCCGGGACCCTGGCCGAGGAGCTCAAGGCGATCAACACGGGCAAGATGGAGACGGTCACCAGCGTCGAGCAGGCGGTCGCCAACGAGGTCCTGCGCAAGCGGCAGGCGAGGAAGGCCACATGACCAAGCTGACCCTGGTCATCTACAGCAGCGACGGGGAGGGCGGCAGCGCCATCCGCGAGTACGAGATCGCTGAGCGACACCACGCGGCGCGCGACGAGCGCCGGCATGTCAAGGAGCACGAGGAGATCCGAAGAAGGGCGGGTCTAGCCGACACGAGCTGTCGGTGTCTGTTTTCGGTTGTAGAGTACGGGCAGAGCCCCCTAGCCGGTATCATCGACTACGAGGGCAACTGTCCGAGGGACTGTAGCCATTTGGACTGCGACGATGAATAGCACCTACACCAGTTGGCGGGCGATGAGGGTTCGTTGTAACAACCCGAAGCATGCCAGCTACCCCCGCTATGGCGGTCGGGGCATCACCGTCTGCGAGCGATGGTCCCTTTACTGGAACTTCCTCGCTGATATGGGCCTCCGCCCTGAGGGTACCACCCTCGACCGGATTGACAACGACGGGAACTACGAGCCGGGGAACTGCCGCTGGGCGACGAGAGTCGAGCAGGCCCGTGATAGACGTCGAATAGGGAAACGACAAAGGGCTGTCTACATGGCGACATGGAGGAGAAAATGACCGAGAGATTCGAGAGGCGGATGCAGAGCTTCAGCGATGGGAACTGTCCCTTCAGGGGGATGGTCACGATCGACGGAGTGCAGTCGCACGTCAAGCTGGACGAGAGGTGTCCCGACACCGTCCCCGCAGTCATGGTCTATGGGTCGGGGACGAAGTTCAGGACTGACCCCGAGACCGAGGAGACGACCTGGTACGGCGACCCTGGCAACTACGTCCCGATCCTTGACCTGGACAGCTACTGTCACACATGCGTGTATGACATGGTCCGCGAGAAGGAGATGGGGCTCGAGACCGAGGGGAGCAAGAACCGCCCAGCCACGAAGGGCAGCGGGGGAAGGCGCAGGAAGATCCGCGGTGCCCACTGAGAAGACCAAGGAACACCGAGCCAAGATTGGAGCATCGATGCGGGGTAACAAGAATGGCCAAACTCATGGTCTTTCGCGGTATTCCCCTTTACTGGGTGTGGGCGGCAATGCGTAAGCGTTGCTTCAATCCAAAGACCCGATACTACGCCGACTACGGCGGCCGCGGCATCACGGTGTGCGCCCGCTGGGAGTCCTTCGTGAACTTCTACTATGACATGGGTCCCCGACCTAAGGGGATGACCCTCGACCGCATCGACAACGACGGGAACTACGAACCGGGGAACTGCCGTTGGGCAACCCGAAGTGAGCAACGGATGAATCAGAGACCCTCATGTCCGAAGAAATAGTGTATACAGAATGGGAGGACGGCCGAGGCAACCTCAACCGCGTCACCTCTCAGGACTACAAGGGCCGACAGGTGATCCACCTCCGGCGCTACTGGCAGCCGAACGGCGAGGGGACCGACTGGGTCCCCACCCGGGTTGGGCTGATGATCCGCAACGAGGCCGAGTTTCGTGAGGTGATGACCGCGCTTGACGCGGCCGGAAGGGAGCTGGCCTGGTGATGCACGCGCTGATCAGCTTCATCCTGCTGCTCACGTCCTGGCACCCGTGGTCAGTGGCCATCGGCGACTCGATCACAGAGCAGTCGGGGTGGGTGCGTGAGTACGACTCCGCGCTGATCAACGAGGGACGCTCAGGCTGGACGACCGCGCAGATCCTGAGCCGCGTTCAGAGCGACAGGGTGCTGCGCCTGGAGCTGCTCGGCGCACGGCGGGTGACCATCCAGGCGGGGACCAACGACCTGGCGCAGGGCGTGACGGCTGAGCGGTTCTGCTCCGACTGGGCGCACCTGGTCTCTACAGTACGTGGCCTCGCGCCCTCCGCGGACATCGTGGTCCAAGACATCTACTGGTGGCTCCCTGAGTGGCGCGGTCGGGTGGGTACCATGAACTACTGCATTCATCGCACCCCCGGCGTCCGGGTGGCGAACATCGAGGGACGCTTCGAGGACAACATCCTCGACTATCTGAGGTCGGACGCGGTCCACCCGAACGCGGCCGGAGATGCAGTTATTGTCGAGGAGATGCGCCGTGCCCGCTAGACCCCTGACCAACAACCAGCTGATCCTGCTCGCCGCCTTTCGAGGACGCGAGAACGCCGCCCACCTGGGCTGTCGGGTCAGCGAGCTGAACGCGCTCCATCGACGCGGGCTGATCATGCCGGTCGACCCTGGGTACGGGATGGGCTGGTTCCTGCTGCCGAAGCGTGAGTGCTTCGTCTTCAAGCGAACGCCAGCTGGACTCAAGATGGTCCGCCAGTGGCGAAAGGCGGTCGCATGCGCGTAGGCATCGTCGGATCCCGAGAGTTCCAGCACCTCGAGATGGTCAAGGCCTCGTCCTGACGCTCGAGAGGGGGGATGTCATCGTCTCCGGCGGAGCGCGCGGCACGGACCGCACCGCAGCCGAGTACGGACGGTTCCTCAACATTGAGGTTGATGAGAAGCTGCCTCAGCATGAACCGAGCGCTCCGCGACACGTCGTCATCGGCGCGCTGTTCGCCCGCAACACCCTGATCGCCGAGGGGTGCGACGAGCTGCATGCCTTCATCAACCACGGAATGCGCTCGAACGGGACCTTCGACACGGTCTTCAAGGCCGCGCGGCTGGGCCGGCCGATCATGGTTCACTACAGCGACGGCGACTTCCGGGACTTCATGTTTCCTGCCCCACCGACGAAGCGGCGGGTCGAGCAGCTGGTATACTACTGGGAGGGAGAGACCCATGCAGCTTCGACGCCGGTATCTGACTTTGACGCGCTTTCTGCGGAGGCTGCGGCAGCCGACCTACCGGGTCGGGAGTGAGCGATTCAAGATGGAGGACCTGACGGACTGGATGGTCCAGCGCGAGGAGTGGATCCATCGCCGTGTGGAGGAGCGACCAGACAAGAGACTGGTCAGGGAGCTGCGCAGACGCGCGCTTCCACCACTAACAGGACGGCACGGTGACGTGTTGGGAGAGAACAGGAACTTCTGATGGGCTACTGCATCAGCGAGGAGGAGCTGCCGGAGGAGGTTCGTGAGGACCACTTCGAGCGGCCGCCCCACCCCGAGTATCCAGACGAGATGATCCCCGACATCGTCGGTGGTGAGATGCGCGGTGAGAGCTTTGTCCTGATGGCGGAAACGGCCAACGAGCACGACGGGCGACTGGAGCTGTACTACGACCAGATCCCGCGTCTACGCGCGCTGCTGGACTTCATCGAGAACCGCTACAACCTGAAGTGGAGGGACCCGTCCCGTGCACACTAGACTGACCGCCGACAGCCTGCGTCTTCCGCTCGCGGATGACTCCGTCGACACGATCATCACCGACCCACCCTGGCACTTCAAGCTGCGGGTGAGCCCGAGCGCGAAGGCGGTCAAGGCGACGCAGTATCCGCTGATCAACGACAACGACCTGAGCCGCCACTTCTTCGAGATGCGACGGGTGCTCAAGCCGGGCGGTCACCTCTTCCTGTTCTGCCCCGTCGAAAAGCAAGATATGGCCGAGCTCTGTCTTCGTAATACCAAGGTCGTCATTGACGTCCCGATTGGGGGCTCTCAGACGCGGTTGGCCAACTTCCAGCGCAAGAATGTGGTTGAGAATCGTCTCAGGGCCATTGATCGTTTGGGCGGTTGCTGTGTGGACTGTGGGAACGAGGATGCGCGCGTTCTCCAGTTTGACCACCTTCGAGACAAGGCCTGCAACATCTCTAAGCTCCTGCAGCAGAATTGGCTACGGGTCTTAGAGGAACTTCTGAAGTGTGACCTAGTCTGCGCTAACTGCCATGTCATTCGGACCAGGGACCGAGTGCTCGGGGTCCAGGAGACGCAGATCACCCGTCACATGCGAGAGCCGCAGCTGATGCGCGTCACCTCGCTCGTCTGGGTCAAGACAACGAGGAACCGCGAGACACCGCGCATCGGGCTCGGCCACACCGTGCGGATGGCGCACGAGCTGATCCTCTTCTGGAGCAACGGCCGGCGCCGACCGATGGCGCAGAAGAACCTGCCCTCCGTGCTGGGCTACGCCAGGACGGGCGGAAGCATCAAGCCAGCTGAGATCTACGAGCGACTGGCACGGGCCTCCTGCGCGCCGGGCGGGGTGATCCTCGACCCCTGGTGCGGCTCCGACCCGCTGGGCAGGGCCGGGCTTAGCGACTACACGACGATCTCGGGTGATATAAGACCATGACCCCCGAGTATGCGGCGGGTTTCTTCGACGGGGAGGGGTGCATCTCGGTTAAGAGAGTCACTCGTCCTGGGCAGCGATTGGGATACCTGCTCAGAGCCCAGATCAACCACACCCACTTCCCAACTCTCCAGCAACTGAAAACACAATGGGGAGGCTACATTGGCTCCGTTAAGCAGATGGAATCTCGTTACAAGACCCGCTGGCAATGGGCCCTCGATGGAGACAGTCTAGTGAAGTTCCTGCAGGACATCCGCCCGTTTCTGATCGAGAAGACACCACAGGTAGAGATGGCTCTCCAGTTTGTGGCCGAGAAAACAGCCGACAGACGTGCTCTTACACCAGAGCAGCTTGCTGTGCGAGAGGGGTACTATCTAGCACTCCGTCAAGCCAAAACCAAACAGGAGGGCGCATGAGCAACCCGACGTGCCAGTACTACGACCGGGTTCCGACCTCGCATTGTTTCCGTGACGGCTACTCGCAGGCGCCCTGGGGTGGTCGCTGGTTCTGCAAGCGCCACTGGTTCTGGTGGCTGGACAACCGAGCAAGGGCGATGTTCCGTGGCTGAGCGACGCTGCTTCTTCTGCAAGGGGAAGATCGGCTCGCCAGTCTATCTGAACGATGGCGAGCTGGCCTGCATGACCTGCACCAATCGACGCCGCCAAGGAAAAGCAGGAGGTGATCAATGGCAAAGCTGACTAAGACGGCCGCGGCTGCTGAGGTCAAGCAGATCCTGGCGCGCGGCGCCGAGATCGAGCTTGAACTCGCGGCAGTCAAGCCCCAGGTGGACGAGAAGGAGGTTCTCAAGGCTCGCATGCGCGAGCTGGCCGCGTCCTTCCCATCGCTGTTCATCGCAAAGACTGGACAGACGATCGCGGCCGAGAACGACCAGGTCGAGGTGACCGTTACCCAGGGGACGACTCCCATCGTCCTGGACTACGAGGGGCTGCGCCACGCGATCGACGACCCGATCTTCCACCAGGTCTTCAAGATCACGGCCGCGACCATGGACCTCGAGATGTGGAACGAGCTGCTGGAGCATGAGGTCGTCAAGGAGTCGGACCTGCAGGACAACATGTCGGACGGCAAGACCCCGACCGCGGCGGTCTCGTTCAAGCTGAAGAAGCCGAAGAAGGAGAAGCAGCTTGTCGCTACTGCATAAACACCGCTGGGATGACCATGGCCACCTCGGTGGCTCAGGCCGGCTCGAGGTGATCAGCCACTGCCTGGGCTCTGCCCCAAGGAGATGCGCTCCTCATCAGACTGAGCTCCGCTCGATGTTCGCAGACAACGGACGATGGGACAAGAGAGGGAAGACAGGCACTGTATAGATGCCGTTTGTTAAAGGCAACACGCTGGCGTTAGGTCGAAAACACACCGCCGAAGCCCGGGCCAAGATGAGAGCTGCACGCTTGGGAAAGCCGCTCACCGATGCCCATCGGGCTGCCATTGCAACCCATGGCTTGGTACGATCCCCCGCATGGAACTCCTGGGCGGGCATGAGGCAAAGATGTAACAACCCGAGAGCTACAGGCTATGACAGATGGGGTGGTCGTGGCATTACCATCTGTGAGCGCTGGTCCTCCTTCGTAAACTTCCTTGAGGACATGGGCTCGCGGCCCGAGGGGACGACCCTTGATCGTATCGATCCAGATGGAAACTACGAACCGGGAAACTGCCGTTGGGCCACGCCGTTAGAGCAACGACACAACAGGGGAAAGGTGAGTAAGTCATGCGACTAGTAGTCAATTTTGACGGCGGCGCTCGGCCGACCAACCCTGGCCACGGGGCCTACGGTGTAGTGATCATGGATGAGACGGGAACCGTCATCATCGCGGACAAGAAGTACCTCGGGTCCAACGTGACCAACAACGAGGCGGAGTGGCTGGGCATGCTACGCGGCCTGCACAAGGCTCTCGAGGTCCCTGGCGTCACGCATGTCGAACTGGTGGGCGACTCCAACCTCGTCATCCGGCAACTGAGCGGTGAGTACAACATCACCAGCAAGCGGCTGTTCGCCTTCAAGAAGCAGTACGACACCATGATCGCCGAGCACCCGGACATCCCGGTTGGCGCCCACTGGGTGCCGCGCGAGGAGAACGTGGTCGCGGACGGACTCTGCGGTTCCATTCTCAAGGAGATCGCTAGGCCGGGCGACAAGGTCGGCAGCAAGAAGCTCGACGGCCGCAAGCTCGTCTTCGATGAGGCGGCCGCGTTCTTCGGCGACCGCGTCAAGCCGCGCTTCCCGTGGCTGCGCAACCCGAGCTTCAGCGTGCGCGGCCTCAGCTTCTACTCCAAGATCACGGCTGACCTCAGCCTGCCGTCCGTCGAGAAGAAGATCTGGGACGAGATCCTCGAGGAGAACCGGGAGCGCCCAGTGCTGCTGGCCTACCGTCCGTTCGGCAACCGCCCGACGCCGATCGCGATGCGCTACCATGAGGATCCGACCGCTGGCTACCGCCAGGCCCTCAACGACGTTGACGGCGGCATGGAGCTGATGTTCGCGTTCGCAGACACCCTGGTCGCGGAGGACGCGCCCAAGATCACGCGCAAGAACTTCGAGACGCAGGAGCAGGAGGAGATCGCGCTGTACGGCTACCGTGGCTCGATCATCCTCGTGCTGAAGGGCGTCTGGATCCCGGCTCGCCACCTGCGAGGTATCCTGACCTACGACACCGGACGAGAGCACGACCCTCTTGATGAGGGCACGGACGGCTATCGCATCGGCGGCTGACAGGACACATGCAGCACGACATCAGCAACGTTCCGCCCCTCCAGGAGGACGCGGTTCGTGAGATCTGGGAGAAGCTTCGGCCACCCGAGATCCTCAGGAACCTGAACCTCGCTGGCAACCAGCAGATCTCCTTCTGCCCGGTCGAGGAGCCGCACCCACGGACCCGCTGCCACTTCATGATGGGGGATGGCCCTGTGCCCGCGCGCGGGATGATCGTGATGGACGGCCCGAGCGGCTTCGAGGAGTCGGCCAAGCAGCCGGTCCTCAACGACTACCTGGTCAAGATGCTCCAGGACACCGGAGTCGAGCTGAGTGAGATCTACCACACCTACGCGACCAAGTGCGCCGTTCCCAAGGCGGAGCGCGAGCGCTTCATGGAGAAGACGTACAAGGCCTACCACGACACCCTCATGGAGGAGATCCGCGCGGTCAAGCCGAAGGCGGTCCTCCTCGTCGGGAACATCCCGATGCTCTCTGTCCTCAAGCTGACGGGCATCACGAAGAAGCGCGGGACGGAGGTCTACAGCGAGGAACTGGACTGCTGGTTCATCTGCACGGTCTCGCCCTTCTACGTCCAGAACAACCCCAACTTCCAGCAGCAGTTCATGTCTGACCTCCAGAAGCTGAAGCGTCGGATGGACGGCGAGGCGGTCAACGAGGACTGCGAGGTTGTCTGGTGTGACACGGTCGAGAAGGTCAAGCAGGCGACCGTCGAGCTTGACGCGATACCGGGCAACATCACCTCCCTGGACTTCGAGACCAAGGGCTTTCAGGACTACCGGCGCAACAGCAAGATCTGGTGCGTCGCCCTGAGCAAGCACCCGCGCAAGGCGTATCTGATCCCGCTCGAGCACCCAGAGTCGCCGTTCATGAAGCCGTGGTCGGGTGAGGAGGACGTGCCCTGGCCCGAGGTGAAGATCGCCAAGAAGGACCCGACCTGCCAGGCCTGGCTCGACGGCGTCTGGTCGGACCTCTGCCGCCCGGAGCTGATCGAGGTCTACGACCACCTGCGCGAGTGGCTGCATGAGCGGAAGATCAACGGGCACAACGTCAAGTTTGACGCGCGCTGGGGGCGCCGCCGCGCCCTGAGCTTCCGCCTCGGCTTCGACACGCAGCTGTCCGCCCACCTCCTGAACGAGAACCGCGGCCTGAAGCTCCTCGAGCGGATGGTCACCGAGTACGGCCACACCAACTGGGGCAAGGGCAAGATCAACTTCGACCCGCCGTCGTCGCTCCGGGAGATGGGAGTCTACTGCGCCAAGGACACGGCGAACTGTCACCGGCTCTACATGAAGGACAAGGCGGAGCTGGTCTCCAACCTGCGCCTCGCGCGCATCTTCAAGCTGATCGTCCTGCCCGGCGAGGAGGCGCTCGTCGAGATGGAGCTCAACGGGATCTGGGTCGACTTCGACGCGCTCGACGCCCGGATGGTCCAGGCGATCGCTGACCGCGACGCCGTCCACGCGCAGCTGATGGACTACATCAGTCCCACCCTCGCGGCCGCCGACGGCAAGATCAACTTCAACAGCACGACGTTCCTCGGCAAGTGGCTGTTCAGCCCGGCACCGATGGGTCTTGGTCTCAACGCGCCGAAGCGAACGAAGGGCGGCAAGCCCTCGGTCGACGCGGAGGTGCTCGAGTCCCTGGCCGGCTCTCACCCCGGCATGGACCTCCTGCTGGAGATGCGGAAGCACGAGGGTGCGATCTCGTTCCTCGAGCAGTACCGGGAGTTCGCCGACGAGGAGCACCGGATCCACCCGTCCTACAACATGTCCGGGACCAAGACCGGCCGACGCAGCTGCACGGAGCCGAACCTTCAGCAGGTCCCGCGCGAGACGACCCTTGAGGGGATCCGCTCGGTGCTGGGCGCGCCAGAGGGCTGGGTCCTGATCGAGCCTGACTACAGCCAGATCGAGCTGCGCATCGCCGCGCTTGAGTCGCGCGACCCAGTCATGCTCGAGGCGTACCGCCGCAACCGCGACCTCCACATGCTGACCGGCGCCATGGTCTCCGGCAAGCTGACCACCTTCCGCGAGCAGCACGGGCTGATGGGGATGACGGTCGACCAGGCCGCGCTGATGATCCTCCAGTCCGACGAGCTGTACAATCTCCTCAAGCCACTCGTCAGCAAGCAGGAGCGCCAGACGGCGAAGGCCGTTAACTTCGGGTTCCTCTACGGCATGGGCTGGAAGAAGTTTGGAGAGTACGCCAAGAAGAACTACGGCGTAGATGTCTCACCGGACCAGGCCAAGGAGTTCCGGTCGGTCTTCTTCATCCTCTACGCGGGGCTGACCTCCTGGCACGAGCGCAAGCGCCGCGAGGTCCGCAAGACCCTCATGTCGGTCAGCCTGGTCGGACGCGAGCGCCACCTCCCGATGGTCCTCAGCATCGACGACAACATCAGCTCCAAGGCCGAGCGTCAGGGGATCAACTCCCCCGTTCAGGGTCTCGGCGGCGACATGGCCCTCCTGTCCGAGGGTATCCTCCACCGCATGATCCTCGAGGAGTACGAGCGCTCCGGCGAGATCACCTGTCTGCTGGTCGGCGACGTCCACGACGCGATCTTGTTTCAAGTCCGCGCCGACAAGGTCGACTACTGGATCCGGATCATCAAGGACACGATGGAGAATCTTCCTCTGGAGCAGTTCGGCTTCAAGCCGGACATCCCCATTCTCACTGAACCGAAGGTCGGTTCTCGATGGGGGAAACTGGACGAGTACAACTTCGAGGCGGCTGCATGAGGTCACCCGAGGTGAGGGCCAAGATCAGCCTAGCGATGCGAGGGAACCGGAACTGCGTTGGCCGTGGTCATGGGTATGGCGGCACTCGCACATACATCTCGTGGAAGGCTATCTCCCAACGCTGCAATAATCCCAAGAACCCCAACTACAGCCGGTATGGCGGTCGTGGCATCACTGTTTGCGAGCGCTGGGGTGGATCCGGCCGCTCACCGAAGGGCGCTTTTGCTAACTTTCTCGAGGACATGGGTCCACGCCCTGAGGGCAAGACCCTCGACCGCATCGACAACGACGGCAACTACGAGCCCGGGAACTGTCGTTGGGCGACCGCAGCTGAACAGCGAGCCAATCGATGCTGATCGACCAGCAGATCGCCGACCGGATCTACGAGCGCCTGAAGCGTCACATGAAGCCGCGCCACTACAGCGCCATCCGACGTCGCGTCCAGGAGCTGCTGAAGGAGTACAGGGCGGCCTGCGTGCTTGCGGTCGCCTGGGCGGGAGTCGACGAAGCGAAGGGCGAGTGGTCGCTCGGCAAGCTGTCCGACGCCGCCTTCGCCTACCAGCACGACCGGCTGAACGTGCCCGAGGGCGCCTGGTTCCACTACCTCTGGCTGCAGGAGGAGATCGACCGCAACGACCCCGAGCGGAAACCGATCCGCTACGGTCTCGTGTACTGGCTTGACCTGCTGTCCGACAGCATCACCTCAGGTGACCCTGCCGGGGCCCTGGAGGCCCGCCACGGCCTGCAGACCCTCAAGGACAACTACTACTCCACGCCGCCTGAGCCCGAAGCTGCGGAGACTCCGCTGACGAAGGTCAGGTGCAAGCCGTTCCATCACATCCACGATGGGTATCCTGAGCACTCGGTACATGTCAAGGCGCACGAGAGGTTCTTCAAGAGTGACAACTGAGGTAGACGACGCCCCAGTGTTCCAGACGACGGCCACCCCCGAGGAGCTCGAGGCGCTGATCATCAGCTCGATCTCAACGCTCGAGGACGTGCAGTACGCGCAGCGGCTGGGCATCACCTGGGAGAGCTTCCAGGTCCAGGAGTGCCAGGGCGCGTGGGTCTACATCGAGCAGCGCGTCGCGGAGACTGGCAACGTCCCGTCCGAGACGGACCTCTCGACGATCGGCTTCACGGTCATCCCCGGCGCCGACGACGTGCGTCGCTACATCGACGAGCTGGCGCGTGACGACCAGGCGAAGAAGGCGCGCTCGGCGATCTGGCGCCAGGTCAAGCTGATCAACACCGACCCCGCGAAGGCGGTCACCTCCCTGATCCGTGACCTCAGCGCGATCAGCCAGGGCAGTCGCTCGCACGCGGTCTACTTCGACGCGGACGCCCCCAAGCGGTACGAGGAGGTCAAGCGGCGCACGGAGCTCGCGGCCAAGGGGCTGACGCTCGGGATCCCGACCGGCTTTCCGTTCTTCGACGAGAACGGCGGCGACTGGCAGAAGGGCGAGATGTGCGCGGTGCTGGGCATGCCCGGCAGCGGCAAGTCGACGCTCCTCCTCCACTTCTGCGTGGTCGCCTGGGCCGCGGGACACCGCGTCCTGTTCATCAGCCCAGAGAACACCTGCGACGACATCCACCTGCGCGGTGACCCGATGGCGGGCCACTTCTATGGAGCTCAGCTCTCGAACCGCGCGCTGCGCACCGGCAAGGCCGTCGATCTCGAGCAGTACAACGAGTACGCGGACCGGATCAGCGACCGCCACGACTGGCTGACTGTCGACTCCGGCGCCAAGGGTCCATTCACAATCGCTGACATCCAGCGGGAGGCGACCGCGTTCCGACCCGACGTGATTGCCGTCGACGGCATCCACCTGCTGGCGGGCGAGGGCAAGACCTGGGAGACGATCTACGAGGCCGGCAAGGTCCTCAAGGGGATGGCCCAGGAGCACGGGCTGACCGTCCTGGTCGCGTGCCAGGGTGACAAGGCGACGATGCAGTCGCCCGAGGAGAACCCGGAGCTCGGTGCCGTCGCCTACGGCAAGGCGATCATGGAGGACTCCAACCGGGTGATCTCGCTGGCGAAGGACCGCGGTGGCTTCAAGCGTCGCTCGCTGAAGGTCCCAAAGTGGCGGGACGGCCCTGAGATCACAACCAAGGTCTACATCGCCTTCGACGTCGACGCGGGCGTGATCAAGCAGCAGGGGAACAGCCCAACGGAGACCGGAACGGTGCAGGTTGACTTTGACTAGGGAGGAGAGAGACACCCCATGACAGGTAGAGCACCCAACCGGCTTGAGCCAACCTTCTACTCACGGATCCCGCACCTGATCGACGACTCTGAGCTGTCGCCATACGCCGTCAGGCTCTACCTCCACTACAAGCGCGTCACCGGAGACGACCGGGCTGACCGGAGCATGATGCTTCCCTGCACGGAGAGCGCAAACACGCTCGCTGACAAGCTTCACATGAGCAAGCGCTCGGTCCTCTCGGCGAGGCGAGAGCTGCTGGAGGCTGACCTCGTGACCACCCGGCGCGTGGCTGGAACGGCCGGTGGATACGGGTGGGAGGTTGTCCCGACCGACATCTGGGACGAGAACGTCACCCACTACAGGACCAGGGCCAAGGAGCGCGCGGCCAGGGCGGCCCTTGAGGACGAGCAGAGGCTGGTAGCCGGTCTCGCCGGATAGGCACCCGCGGTTGAATGGAGAAGTGCATATATGCACCACCGGTGTGACGCCGGTGCACCACCGGTGGTTTTCTGCCGCATCTGTCTATAGAAGAACCAGACTAAGAACCAGACTAAGAACCACCCGCGCCGCAAGCGGCGCAGCACGGAGCTCTAGTCCATGGACCCATCCATGAGAGAGACCTCCAAGGAGCACGCAGAAGAGTGGCAACGAGGAACACGCAGAAGGCCGGTGCTCTCTGACTACTACAACGAGTCCGAGGGCATGGCCTGGCCCTCCATCGCGCTCCTGGCCCCTCACGTGACAGCATGTCACTCCTCGTGGGAGTCAATTGATAACCCATACGCGCTGATTATTCACGGCCGTCTTGTCACCTCTCATGTGACGTCTAGGTGTCATGTGAGAGGGGGTCCTCATGTGACACCCGGGTGTCACAGTAACCGGAAGAAGAAGGTAACCAGAAGTTAACCGCAACCGCCGCCGGCGGCGCGGGGGAAAGTTCACCAAGTTTGCGCACAGGGGTCCACGCGGCGCAGCAAACGACCGATGATCGCGTTGTAGTCTATGAAAGGAGCAGAATCATGACCGTGACACCGCAAGAGATCGCCGAGGCAGTCGGGCAGTTCCAGAAGGAGCTGGACGTGGCTGCCAAGGACCCCGAGGTCGCAGCCCTCCTGGGCGCTCCGATGCGGTGGCACGCAGGTCCGACGGGTCGTGGAGGTTGAGCATCGCGCCAAACACTGCGTGCCTCCGTGTATCCCAGAGACGTGTGAACACCGACATGTCCCCGAGTGGTGCCCATCCTGCGCCCGAAAGCGCCGCTACTTTGGTGGTCGGAGCTTCTTCAACGAGATGAACTCCGAGCTGGACTGGGACTCGGGGGAGAACACCGTCGCGACGGAGCAGCTGGCCGGTCTTCGGCACAGCCAGCTCGTCAAGGGACCAGCGGCTGAGGTCGCCATGCAGCTCGGCCGCACCGAGGCCGCGGTCATCCGACAGTGCTACAAGCTTGAGATCGTCGAGCGCGTGAGAGAGACTGCATGAAGACCTGGTTCCTCTGGTTCGCTGGCAGCCTGTCGGTCAGCGTCGCACTGGTCCTCCTCGTGGAGGGCCTGTTCGGCGACACGCCAGCCAACTACCTGGCCATCCCAGGCGGGATCCTCCCGATCCTGATCGCCAACCGAATGGAGAAGCATGCAGATCGGTGACAAGTACCTCGACGTCCGCGACGTCATCGAGAAGCTTGGCGTCTACGTCGAGATGGAGTCCAACGGCTGGTTGGTCGCCAAGTGCCCGCTCCACACGGACGAGCACCGCTCCTTCGCGATCAACGAGGAAAACGGCGGCTGGACCTGCTACGCTGGGTGCGGCAAGGGCCCCCTGACCGAGCTGCTGGCGCGCTACGCTGGCATCACCGACCAGGAGGCGCGTCGAAAGCTGATGGAGGAGGGGTCCATCGTCACGGAGGACGCGCTGATCGCTGAGCTGACCCGTGGCCCGCGGCCGACCCGAGCGCCTGTCGAGATCGAGGACCTGTTCTTCGAGGAGGGCAAGACCTACCGCTACATGGCGAACCGCGGCTTCACCAACGAGACGCTCCGAGCGTTCAACGTCGGCCGCGACACCGAGATGCAGGCGGTCGTCATCCCCGCGTTCGAGGGACCGCGCCTGGTCGGGCTGATCAAGCGCCGGATCCACCCGCTGGGCTGGCAGATGAAGTACGACTACACGAAGCGCTGGGCCAAGAGCCAGCACGTCTTCGCACTGGACCGCTGCGAGGGCGACGAGTGCGTGCTCGTCGAGGGTGCGATCGACGCCATGTGGCTGCATCAGTTTGGGCTGCCAGGCGCCGCGCTGCTGGGCTCCAAGATGAGTGAGGTGCAGCGCGACAAGGTCCTCCGCCGGATGCGGCGGGTGACGCTCGCGCTCGATCCGGACAAGGCGGGCATCGAGGGCACCGAGGACGCGCTGGAACAGCTTGCCTCGCGCGGCATCGAGGTCCGCGTGGTTGACTGGCCCTTCCACTGGGTGGAGAACCCAAAGACCAAGGAGATGGAGTGGAAGCCCGTCTACGGTGACGTCCAGGAGTGCTCGGCAGACATCTTGTTTGACATCGTGAGTGAGGCCAAGCCAGCCTACAGCGCGGTCGCCTGAACAGGGTACTATGAACGGTAAGTGTTGAAACTGTCGAAGGAGAAATGCACGATGACGAACAAGACGCCGCAGATGCACCCGGACCTGCCCATCGCTGAGTGGCCCTTTGAGGACCTGCTCGAGCAGTACACCCCCCTCATTGGTCGGTACTCCAGCTTCGTCATCGCTCACCACGACCGCGACGACCTGAGCCAGGAGCTGGCCATCCTCCTCCACCGCTGCCAGCAGAAGTTCGACCCCTCCAAGGGGGTCCAGTTCTTCTTCTACTTTAACCAGGCCTGCAAGAACCAGATCGCCAAGATCGCCGCCCGCGAGAAGCGCAGGGGCGCCGGTCTCAGCGTTAGCCTCGACCAGCACATGGACACGTCCAACGACGAGCGGGGTGACTGGGTCCTCTCGGGCCTTGACCTCTCCGACCACGCGCTTCTGCCGCACGACGTCAGCGCCGCCCTCGCCCTCCTGTCTCCTGCAGCTCGTCGCTTCGTGGACGCCCGTCTCAACGGGACGCCCCTTCACCACGTCCTGACCCGCCAGGAGGTAAACAACGCGAAGCGCGAGCTGAAGGACGCGTTTGGCCACAACTTCCTCGGCGACCGGACCCCGCAAGCCGTCAGCGCGTAGGTATCATCAGTCAGCAACAGAGCAGAGCTCAAGGAGAACCGACGAATGGGTGCAATTGGTGGTCGCGGACTCGACTTCCTGAACAAGCTTCGCGAGGAGCGAGGGTTCAGCACGGACGGCGAGGCCCGCACATACATGAAGCAGATCTGGCTGGGTGACGACAACGACATCGCCATCTGGCGGTTCCTGACCGACGGCAACGACATCTACTTCGGCCCCTTCCACGAGGAGCCGCGTCAGTCGCGCGCCGGCAAGTCCTTCAAGGCCGACATCCTCTGCGACGGAGACGGCTGCAAGCGCTGCCTGGCCGCGCAGGACGACCCCAAGCTCCGACCCTGGATCAAGGGCATCTCCCTCGTCTACGTCGAGCAGGTCGAGCACTCGGTCCCTGACCCGAAGGGCGAGTGGAAGGCGAAGAAGCGCGGCAACCTGACCTGGTACGTGGAGCCGATCCACGAGACCCGCATCTGGATCGTCAAGTCCCAGATGCAGCAGACGGTCATGAACATCTTTGGTGAGCGGACGACCCTGACCGATGGCTACTACGAGTACCGCCGCTATGGGGCGCGCAAGTCCAGCCGCGTCAGCTACACCCTGACCCGCACCGACCCCTTCGTCGAGAAGATGTCCGCTGGCTGCACTGAGGCAGTCGCGGCCGGTCTCGACATCGAGGAGGTCGTCCAGCAGAACTTCACCGACCAGCGCACCCCCGCCAAGACGGTCAAGGGCGTCTCCGCCGACGACCCGTTTGGTGGAGAGGGCGCGGCGAACCCGACGTCGGTCCCGGTTGAGGACGACGCCGATGAACTTGGCTTCGACTAGGCACCACGCCTAGCAGCAAACCTTGCCGACAGGTGCCCCGGTCGGTAGCCGCGCTGGAGGCGGCACGCATATGGACACGATGACCATCGGACTGCGACCCTATCAAACGGCGCTCCTGATTCAGCGAGCAAGGTTTGAAACGGTGTGCCGGCACTGCAGGACCCGGATCAAACCGGGCGAGCTGATCACCCCGTACGACCTGGACAGTTATGCGCTGACGGACCACTTCGACGCAGCCCATATCAACTGCCAGTACAGCAGCAAGATCGAGGGGCTGAGCTCTGAGACACTTCAGCGCGCCAGGCACGTTGAGGTCCTCAAGGACTACGCCGACCAGCTGAGTGCTGCTCGACCAATCAACGTCGCACATCTGCGCCGGATTGTTGAGTCAGCTCAGGCAATCATCCTTGGAAAGGAACATACTAGCGATGGGCGTGACCGTTGATGTCGAGATCGGGGCAACGATCCCACTTGGGGACTACACCAACCTGAAGACCCGGGTCTCCTTCAACGGTCTCGACCCCTCCCAGCCGATCGAGCCGCAGCTCGACCAGTGCACGGTCATCGCGATGGCCGCGGTCAAGCGGATCGACGAGAAGACCGAGGAGATCATCGTCAACACGGCGAGTCTCGCTGCCAACCAGCCCGGCATCGCCGACCGGCTTGCCGAACTCGAGAAGCAGATGGGCAAGCGCCGCGAGAACGAGCAGAAGATCGCCGGCAAGGTCAAGGAGCTGCTCTCGCAGGTCCCTGCAGCGGTGGCCGCCGCCATCCCTCCTGTCGACCCGCCGACGCCAGAGGCGAAGCCAGCGAAGGGAAAGGCCAAGGATGACAGCGCAGAGCCAGCTTAGAGTCTGGTGCGGCGAGTGCCGCCACATGACGATGCACGACCAGCCCGAGGCTCCGACGCAGCGACCAACTGGGGAGGACGCCTCAGGAGTCAGGCTCCGCTGCGTGGCCTGCTCGGCGCGGGGCAACTACGCGGTGAGTCACGCAACGGCGGCGGCTCTCCTTGCAGCCTGAGCAGGAGCTGCTCAACGAGATCGGCCAGCTGGTGCGCGAGTATGCCACCCTGCCGACTGGTCCCCGCAGCGTGAAACTTCGGCATGACAACGAGAAGCGGAGGAAGGCCCTGTGGCAAGAGGTACGAGGCCGAAGGCTGCACCAGTCGAGCCTGAGGTCAGTGAGCTAGAGCAGTTCCGCAACGAGATCAACGAGCGCTTCAAGGGCGCGCTGAAGTTCGGCAACGACCCGGACCTGGCGCCGGTCGTCCTCGCGACGGGCATCCCCTCGCTCGACCACATCCTCGAGGGTGGGCTCCAGCGTGGTCAGATGACCCTGATCACCGGCGAGTTCTCCAACGGCAAGTCAACCCTCTGCCTTCTGGCCTGCAAGCAGGCGATCGATGCGGGGGAGATCGCGGTCTTCATCGACGCGGAGCGCTCCTACAACCCTGACTGGGCTGAGAAGCTCGGCGTCGACACCTCGAAGCTCCTCGTCAGCCAGCCACCAACCGGTGAGATGGCCTTCGACATCGCACGGGCGATGATCAACCGCGCGGCCGTCATCGTCATCGACTCCCTGATCGCCCTGGTCCCGACCAAGGAGGTCGAAAAGGAGCAGGAGACGCCAGGTGACCAGGCGCGCCTGATCGGCCGCGGCATCCGCTCGTTCCTTCCCCACATGACCCAGAAGAAGACAGCCATCCTGATGACGAACCAGATGCGGATGCAGATCGGTGTCATGTTCGGCAACCCGGAGTTCATCCCTGGCGGGAAGGCACAGCGCTTCTACTCCTACCAGCACGTCCGCTGCCGCCGCGGTGCCTGGATCGAGGAGCCCTTCCTCGACAGCAACGGCAAGACCGTCAAGGTCGGCAACAAGCTGAAGATGCGCAAGCTCGGCTTCCACATGCGCTTCATCTGCGAGAAGTCCAAGGGCGGAGAGCCCTACCGCGAGTGCGAGGTGCCGTTCACGTTTGACGGCGTCTTCGACACGGAAGCGGCGGTCTACGACACGGCGATCGAGCTCGGCCTGATCACCAAGCGCGGCGCGAACTACGCCGCCCCAGGGATCACGACAGAAACCTGGTTCGGCGCCGCCAAGATGAAGCAGTGGTTCGGTGAGCACCTCGAGCAGTGGGAGACCCTGCGCAGGCAGGTCTTCACCGAGGGCCGCGTGCTCGGCGACGGCGTCATCGAGACCGGCGCCACAGAAGATGAGGATGAGGTGAGCTTCGAATGACGGTCCGTACTCTTGAGCATAACGCCAAGATCAGCGCCGCTTTGCGAGGACGTACTCACCCGGTTACCCATCGTACGCATGGCCTGTCGCATACTTCCACCTGGCGTTCTTGGTCGGCCATGCGGAATCGTTGTAACAACCCTGGAGCAACCAGGTATGAACGTTGGGGCGGTCGCGGCATCACTGTTTGCGCCCGTTGGGACTTATTCGAGAACTTCCTCGAGGACATGGGCCCTCGGCCTGAGGGCAAGACCCTCGACCGGGTCGACAACGACGGGAACTACGAGCCTGGTAACTGCCGCTGGGCTACAAAGAGTGAGCAAAGGGTTAACAGATGAGTAGGGTGATCGTCGTCAACAAGTACACGATGCCCGCTGTCCCAGTCCATGACACGGTACGGGTCTACATCGGGCGCCCCTCCATCCTGGGCAACCCCTATGCCGTAAGCCGAGACGTCGACAACCGGGATGAGGTGAACGCGTTCAGCGACTACTAGTGAAGGCCGACGAGCTCCCACGCTCCCACACCGCCCCCCACCTCGAGCTGGCGCAGGTCATCCGCGACCTCGGACTCCAGGTCGAGCTCGAGTATCCCGTCGGCCTGTACTCACTCGACATCCTGGTCCCCGAGGCCTGGTGCGGTGTTGAGTACGACGGGCTGGGACACGGCCAGCCGCGTCAGGTGGAGCGAGACCAAGACCGCGACAGCCAGATTATGACACTGGCCGCGATCCCGATCCTCCGGGTCGGCCCCATCATGCTGTATGAGCCCGACCTGAAGCGTCTGCTCCTTGAGTTCTTCGAGGCCTGGGCGGACACCTGTGAAAAACGCCGCGCGGTCGGCGCCTGGACCAGGCGATAGGGTACCGTAGACCATGGAACCACTCGACCTCGGCATCGAAGCTGACCCGCTCCAGTTCATGATCGACAAGCAACGGGCGCTTCACGACCGCGTCACTCAGGACCCCGAGCTGGGGTGGCTCGGTGCTGCCGCAGCCCTGACGATGAAGTACCAGAAGTGGTATGGGCAGGACCGCGTGGCCCTGGACGACGACACCCTCTGCCTGGCGGACAACCTCCAGATGATGGCGGTTGAGGCGCACGAGGCGCTGCAGGACATCCCCTGGAAGAAGCACAAGCGCGACTACGGCCGAGCGATCACGGAGGAGGAGCGGGAGAAGGTCCTCGAGGAGTTGGTCGACATCCAGCACTTCCTGCTCAACTGCTTCCGCCTCTGTGGGGTGACGGACAGCCGAGAGATCGCTCAACGGTACATCTCGAAGAACGCGGTCAACCACAAGCGCCAAGATCTAAGATACTAGTCTCGTGCCAGGATGAGCCGGGTGCGTAATGAGTTGATTGCAGCGGGTAAGCTCATAAGAAAAGCAGGCGGAGGGCCTGGTTACGTGAGGGTGAAATGAGCCTCAAGGACTTCCTCTTCGACCGTCGCGTCTGGTTCGTCCAGCGATGGCACGCCAGACAGACCCGCATCAGCGAGTCACTCGCCGAGCACCAGTACTTCGTGGCGCGTGATGCCCTGGCGATCGCCCAGCTCGTCCAGCTGCGATTGAACTACCCGCTTGACCTCGAGCGCGTGATGGCCCTGGCGCTCTACCACGACGAGACCGAGAAGGAGATCGGCGACGTCTCCGGCTACGCGAAGCGCGAGTATCCAGAGCTGAAGGCCAAGCTCGGCGAGATCGAGGCGGGCATCGTCGACAAGGTCCTGTTCAACAACATGCCCTTCGAGCTGCAGGCCTACTACAAGGACCTGATGGACGAGGTCGCCAAGCACCAGACGACGGAGTCGCAGATCGTCAAGCTGGCGGACAAGATCTCCGCCTACATGTTCGCCTGGTACGAGGTCAACACGGGCAACTTCCTGATGCAGGAGATCCTCGGCCAGCTGGAGCGTGAGCTCGCCTCACTCGACTGGCCGTGGCTGAACGAGATGCGCCGCACGATGGGTGCGCGTGGTGAGGAGTGGCTACCGTGAGCCGAAAGCAGACAGAGTTCCTTGACGTCGAGGTCTTCATCCCGGCCCTGCGCCTGTTTGATGGCATCAGCGCTGAGAAGCGGTTGATCAGCTTCAAGCAGAACGCCAGACCCCAAAGTCGATTGAGTGGATGAAGGCGGGTGGCACATGACCTTCGGTCCCGGTCCCTACGTTGTCCTCGAGGGCCCAGACGGGTGTGGCAAGACCACGCTCGCTGACAGCCTGATGGATCGTCTGCTCACCTCAGACCCAGCGACCGCGACGACGCGGCTGGTCCACTGGGGTCCGCCCAACAAGCTCGCCTACGAGCAGTGGATCCAGGCCGCGACTGAGCAGGAGGGCCCGGTCGTCTTCGACCGGCTCCACCTTGGGAGCATCGCCTACGGCAAGGCCTTCCGCGGCATGTTCGACGTGACGGACCACGAGAACTGGCTCGTCGAGGGCTTCATGATGTCGCGCGGCCTGTCGATCATCCACACCGACATCCCCCGCGAGGTCCAGGACGCTAACATCGCGAAGAACCCCGACCCGAACGCCGCGACGCGCGTCTTCGAGGACGCGGCCAAGCGCGACGAGGTCAAGCAGCTCTACACGGACTACTTCGCCAACCGGCTCGAGGTCAAGTCCAACTGCCTTCCCGTCCCCTACGACTTCACGCGCCACGGGGATGAGGATGTCCCAGGGGTCATCGCTGAGTCGGTCCAGAGGGAGATCACCGCGCGCAACACCCCGTTCCTCCAGCGGGTGATCGGCCTCGGCAACCCGCTGACCGCCCGGCGCGTCCTGGTTGGCGATGAGCTGCACGGTGTGACGAAGGCGCGAGCCCGCGCCAAGCGCTTCTGCTCGACCGACGAGGAGGAGACCCGGTTCATGCAGTACGCCAAGAGCCTCGCGGGGCCGCTGGCGTACACGACCTTCCCCGGCAACGGCTCTGGCCGCTACCTGCACATGTGCTTCCGGATGGCCGGCTTCACCCTGCAGGACACGTTCGTGATGAACGCCCGCACGTGGGAGGGCACCCAGCTGATCGAGGGCTGGGCCCAGTTCATGGAGGGTAAGGACGTTGTCGCTCTTGGCAACAACGCCGCGCGTGAGCTGTCCATGACTGAGACCGGTGGTCACTGGCGCCAGATTCCCTTCCGCAAGGTCCCGCACCCGCAGTGGTTCCGACGGTTCCACTACGCCAAGCAGTCCACATACGCAAAGATGCTGACCGGCGAGGCCGAGAGCTTCCTCGAGATCCACTAGGACGGAGCCCATATGGCACAGGGCGGCGGGATTGCCCGACTCCTCAAGACGCTGCGGACGGACGACTGGCTGACCCCAGCCATTGACCGCTACTACAACCGCTCTCGCCCCGAGCGCTGGGTGCACGCGGATCCGACCATCCATCCCTCGACCCTTGGCTCACCCTGCGCGCTCGACCTCGAGTTCAGCCTGCTGGGACACCGCACGCCGGCCGACGGGCAGAGCGCCAGGCGGATGGACAACGGGACCGACGTCGGAAAGCGCTGGGCCCGCGCGCTGAAGGACATGGGGATCCTGATCTCGGCGGAGGAACCAGCCCACAACGACGACCCCTTGATCGCAGGCTCGATTGACGTGATTGTCCAGCACCGGGAGACCGGGAAGAAGTCGATCGGCGAGATCAAGTCGATGCACTCCTTCGGCTACAAGGGACTCCCCACACCCGTCTCTGACCGGATGGCGAACATGCGTGCGCTTTCGGTCAGGTACAAGAACTACTGCCTCCAGCTGACGACCTACATGACGATCCACGGCCTGGACGCGTGGTTCCTGTTCGAGAACAAGGACAACCAGGAGTATCGGGTCTTCTGGGTGACACCGACGCCAGAGATGATCGCCGAGGTCTTCACCGACGGCCCGCCCAAGAGCGCGCAGCAGGCCTTCTACGAGGGCGTCCTTCTGCCGCCGCCGTACAAGAAGACCAGCCAGGTGTGCCAGAGCTGTTACCGCAAGAAGACCTGCTTCCGCTTCCAGGACGGTGACGTCGACCTCTGGAAGAAGGTCCAGCAGCAATTCAAGCAGGCTGGAGTTGTCATGAAGGAGCCGGTTGGATGGCCGGCCGCGGCGCCGCTGCGCCTTGACGAGGATCCGGTCCTCTGAGGGTACTCTGAGACATGGCCTTCTACATCATCGACGGCCCTGACGGCTGCGGTAAGTCGACCCTGGCCAACGCCCTCTCGGACATCACGGGCGGCGTCATCCGGGCCTGGCACAAGGACTCGACCTATCTCGAGTACGCCACCCGACTGCTCGATCCCGACTGGAACGAGATCTGGGACCGCTGCTTCATCGACGAGCGCGTCTACCAGCCAGTGATGCGGCCGGGTGAGGAGTCTCGCCTGTTCACGCCTCAGCAGTACGAGGTCCTTGTCAACCTGCTGAAGATCGCCCGTCCAACGTTCATCTTCTGCAACACGATCATCCGCGAGGAGGACCCCTACGTCAGCCCGGAGCAGAACCGACAGGTCCTCCGCGGCTTCCAACAGATCCTCGGCGAACGGATGTTCGACCACATCCGGGTCCTCAACTACGACGCCACCCAGTGGACACCAGAAGCGTTCGCGGAGTACATCGCCCATGACTAGAACCCGTCATGGGATGAGTGGTACCCGAACACACCGGGCATGGATCATGATGAGGCAGCGATGCAACAATCCTGCCTACAAAGACTATCCTCGCTGGGGCGGTCGGGGTATCATCATCTGCACCCGCTGGGACTCCTTCGAGGCGTTTCTCGAGGACATGGGCGCTTGTCCTGACAGTAGTTTCCCCAGCGGTCGAAGCAAGTTTTCCCTCGAACGCATCGACAACGAGGGAAACTACGAGCCCAGCAACTGCCGTTGGGCGACGGCGAAGGAGCCAAGCTAACAATCGACGCTCCTATCATTGCCCAGGGTGTAAATGTGACTGACATCAAGAAGGCGCTTGAGGCGATCGACCTGTTCAACCGCATCCGTCTGCGTCAGCCGACCAACGGTCAGCTGCCGAAGCCACACGCGAAGTTCCAGCACTACCTCGCCAAGCGCGACGCGGTCGACTCAGTCGTCGACTACGGGCTCCTGCGCAAGGCGCTCGGCCAGTTTGGCACGACCTACCTGGCGCCGCTCTTGCAGCGCGATGTGCGACCGCTCCTGCAGGGGGTCGACGCGACGATCGACCTCGGTTGCGGCAACGGCTGGGTGACCGGTGCGCTGGGCTTCGACCGCGGGATCCTGGTCGACCGTGAGGGCTCGCTCCCCGCCAAGCGCTACGTGAACCGCGATCGTGCCTTCCTCCCCGGCAATCTCGACGACTGGCCGACCATCCGGGCCTTCATCCACAACTCGAACGCGCAGCTGGTCATCCTCTCGGAGGTGCTCCACTGCATAAGTGACCCGCACGGCTTCGTCCAGCAGGCAGTCCGTGATGCTGGCTCCGCCGAGTGGGTGCTGATCATCGAGCAGGAGGACCTTGGCGACGAGCTCTCCGCACAGCTTCGCAAGGACTTTGGCCCGACCAACACCCTGCTGACCGGCACGCGCCTGATGCAGCTCATGGACGGGTTCCAGTGTCACTACTACATCAGCCTCCGTCAATACTCGATCTCCCTGTGGAGGCTCGAGTGACTGGTCAGAGCAAAGAGTACATGCGCGAGTGGGCCAGGAATAACCCCGAGATGCGCCTCAACAACCAGCTGAAGTCGAGATACGGAATCACCCTCGAGGAGTACCGACGGCTCCTTGCTGTTCAGAATGGGGCATGCGCCATCTGTCATCAGGGGGAAACGAGACGGCACTGGTGGGGCGGTGAAGTGTATCTTCTAGCGGTCGATCATGACCATGAGACGGGGAAAACACGCGGACTGCTCTGCAACCGATGTAACCGCGCGCTCGGCCTCTTTGGTGACAACGTAGAGAATCTACTGGCTGCAGCTACATACCTTGAAACAAGGAGGCTTCAGTGAACGAGCACATCGGACTTGACGGCGCCTACCGCCGAGCGCTGCTGGATCTCAGTGTCCACGGACAACTCGTTCCCGCGGTCCTGGACCCGACCTCAATCACGACCGGCTTCGGCTCCAAGCCGAAGAACTTCTACGAGCTGCGAGGTTATGCCTTCAGCATCGCCAACCCGCGCCAGCGCCTGGTCAGCGGTGATGGCCGAAAGGTCAGCGAGCAGTTCTGCATCGCCAACTTCCTCTGGATGCTGTTCGGCCGAGACGACCACGAGTTCATTGGCCACTACAACCCAAAGGGTGCCAAGCTTGCGGAGGTGGATGGGCACTATCCTGGTGCGCACGGCCGCCGCATCGGCAACCAGCTGTTCCGCGTCATCGACGAGCTGAGGGCCGAACCGAGCAGCCGACGGGCGGTCCTCCAGATCTCGCGCGAGGAGGACCTCTTCTCGCACAGCCGCGACATCCCCTGCGTGATCGCGATCCAGCTGTTCAGACGCCCGGTGACCCTGATCAGCACCCCAGAGAGCCCCGCGCGTGGTCCAGCAGAGGCGCTGGACATGGTCGTCCACATGCGCAGTCAGAACAGCATCTTCGTCATGCCGTACGACATCTACGCCTTCACGATGTTTCAGGAGTTCATCGCCTCGGCGCTCGGCATCCACCTCGGGACCTACCACCACCAGGTCGGCAGCCTCCACTACTTCGAGGGGGAGGAGCCGATCATCACCGCGATCCTCAACGAGGGAACGCCGTCGGCGGAGATCAGCCTGACGATGCCAGCCTTTCCTGACGCGCAGGACCTGATCCATCGACTGCGCATGGGCGAGAGCGAGGTCAGACGGCTACGGCACACGACCGAGGCCATGGGGAGAATGCTCCCAGGCTACTGGCTCGACCTGCTGAACAAGCTCGACACCCACACGACCAACCTGGGCATTCGCAACGGCCGCCACATGATGGACCAGGCGCCGGAGCACGTGGAGATCGGTGCGGCTGAGGTCGGCCGACTGGAGGACGTCCTTGGCTGAGGAGACTGAGCAGGAGGAGAAGGTCACCCGGGTTCGGGAGATGCGGGCCAGCCCTGCCACGACCGCGGCCGCGCGCCTGATCCGCGACTCGGGTCTCGCGTCACCGTCTCGTCCAGACGGATACGGGGCGGAATACGACTTCCCAGACGACGTCGCCAAGCTGTCGACAACCGAGCTCGGCAGCCTGCGCCTGAAGCTCTCCCGGCTGCACGGCTACGCCCTGCGCATCCTGGCGCAGGAGGACAACAAGCTCTCGCCGCTCGAGGAGGTCTTCATCCTCAAGCGCGACCTGACCGTCGCGGACGTCACGCGGTCCTGGACGGGCCGAGCGCCGGCGGTCGAGATCCTGCGCGCGGTCGCCATCGACAGCGACCCCCAGTTGGCCGACCTGCAGCAGCGGATCATCATCCTGCGGGCGGGTGTCAACCGGCTGCACGCGCAGATCAGTATCTACGACCGACACCTGCAGGACCTCTCGCGTGAGCAGTCACGCCGCAGCGACGAGGCTCAGCACTTCGCGTAGCGTACGACCAGGTGTACGATTGAAGATCGATCTGGTATAGTGTCAGTGATGGCTGGATCCACCAAGCTCGCGGTACGTGTGCGACAGATGACCCCCATCGAGGCCGCCTGGCTGGCTGGATTCATCGATGGAGAGGGTACCATCTACAACGTCCGCTCGGTGGATCCCCGGTATCCAGGGCGAGCCCGACATTCGCAGAGAATCACGGTGGGCAACACCAACGGTGCCGCGCTCCTTCGCTGCAATGACATCACTGGTGTCGGGAAGATCCGGTTCGTAAAGGCGGGACCCCTGACCAAGAAGCCATTCTGGAAGTGGTCAATCAGCGCCTGGAACGACGTTCGAAGTATTCTTCAGCAACTGCTCCCCTACCTGGTGGTCAAGAGGGAGCTAGCAGAAAGGTGTCTTGCTGATGCAGATTGAGACCCTAGTTGACGCTGGGCGTGGGCTGGCCGCCTTTGGGGTGGTCCTTCTGGTCTACGCCTCCCTCTTCCCGCAGCGCTTTGAGCCCAAGAACCTGCCGATTGACCGCTTCACGGTCTTCGTCGCTGGGGGACTGGCTCTTGTCGTCGGCTTCGCGCTGGCCACGGTGTTCATCTAATGCCTTTCCAAGCTGGCAATGACCTTGGAACGCGGTTTCAAGTTGGACACACGCCAACCAACCGCACCCATGGCATGTCATCAACTGTCACCCATCGGACTTGGATCAGCATGCGCAGTCGCTGCACTAATCCAAAAGCAGGAAGATACGACCGCTACGGCGGCCGCGGCATCACGGTCTGTGAACGGTGGGCGTCCTTTGTGAACTTCCTCGCGGACATGGGAGAGCGTCCACCCGGCACCCACCCTAGACCGCATCGACAATGATGGGAACTACGAACCTGGCAACTGTCGCTGGGCAACAGTAAAGGAACAGGCCAATAATCGAGGGCATTGTAGAACCTGTACATGCTTGGAGAGGAGCACACGAAAATGAGTGCTTGCCCGCAGTGCGGTCTCACCGACTGGCACACCCATGACGACGATGGCCCGGTAGACGAGGCGGTCGGGGTCAAGAGCTCTCAGCTCCTCGACGAGTGGGAGCAGAACCAGATCGACCTGCGCGCCAAGATGCTCGAGGCCGCGGAGCTGGCCAGCAAGGCGACCTCGATCCGCAACAGCCTCGCGGCCCGTGGCATCACCGTCACGAGCGATCTTCCAGTTCTGGAGGATGAGGAGGACGAGCCGCCGGCCCCCGCGCCACAGGCGCCCGCTCCTGCCCTCCAGGAGACCCGCACGGCCCCGTCCAAGGTTCTCAGGGGCATCACCCCAAAGAAGCGAGAGCCGACCAGGGAGAAGCCCGTGGTCATCGGCGACGTCAAGACCGCCGGCGTTGAGCACTCCTCCGAGCGGGCGGCTCAGGACGAGCAGCGCGAAGACGAGCTGCGAGCCGAGGCAAGGGAGGCTCAGTCGCGAGGAGCGGTCATCACGTTTCAGCGCCCGGTTGAGCTTCCTGCAAACAGCCAGGCCTCTGCTGAGGTGGCTGACATCAGGCGCGCGGCAGGTGAGGACGTGGCTAACGACAGCGACTCGCTGTCTGGCATCATTGCCCAGCAGATCGCTCAGGCTGCTTCGGCGAACGGCATCAAGTAGGAGATCGGCCATGACTGACACGATCCAGACGAAGCAGACGCGCTCGCGGGCCCCGCAGTTGGCCATGAAGCCACCGGCGTTCGGTGACGCGGAGCGCTACATCGAGGCCTACGACCTCCAGCCGTTCGTGCCGAAGTTCGCCAAGGTTGGCGACCAGTTCCGAGTCTTGGACGCGGCCCGGAACCTGCCGAACGTCAAGGATGTCTCCTTCTCCGACCCGGAGGTGGTCTCGATCTACTTCAACGCCTACGGCGGCGCTGAGCCGGCCCTCGAGTTCCGCAGCTTTACGAAGGGCGTGGCAGCTGGGGCGTTCATCGTCCAGGATGACCAGCGCGACCGCCTGCCGCTGGCGATCGAGACCCTGGCCGCAGCCGTTATGGACGGCGCCCAGATCCCGCCGATCAACGACGAGTTCCAGGAGAGGATCCAGCACGTCGTCGAGGCGATCTTCTCCAACAACGAGCCGGTCAGCTGGCGACCGCTGCTGGCCTTCACCAACGGGTGCTTCTGGATGCTCGGCTTCCTCAAGGACCCCTTCACCAAGGTCGACAACCAGATCACCCCGGTGACCTGGATCCAGGCACTCTGTGAAAGGTATGCGGCGTTGGGACATCTCCCTCAATAGTGTGTCACGTGACACAATGAGATATGGAAAAGGTCTTCGTTCACCGAGCACACGCGGGAGGGCGACTGGGTTCTAAGCCCTGTCAACCCGGATGCACCTGTAGGCGACATGATGTGAAACCTGCCCACCTCCAGGGTGTTCGCTACCCCTCTCGCGTGCGGGAGATGACGGAACCCGAGGCAGCCTGGCTGGGCGCAGCCATCGAGGGCGAGGGCGGTCTGGGACGGCTGCCTGGAAAGCGCATGGCGCTGAGCCTCGAGGTGGCCAACACGGACCCGGAGTTCATTTCGGCGCTGATCCGGATCACTGGACTGGCTGATGTGTATGGGAAGATCTTCAAGAACCCGCAGGGGCGACCCTGGGCTCCAGCCTTTCGGTGGCGAGTCAGTCGGGCCAATGACATGCTGGCGATCGCTCGCCGCTGCGCCATCTACAGCACTAAGTGTCAGCGAGTGCTGGCGTTAATGGAGGACTCATAACCCATGCTCACGCACATCTACCGCTTCCTTCGATGGAACACACCCCTGGCTGCGCTGCTGCGCTATCGTGGCGTCTGGCCACCTCCCCAGCAGCTGACCACCGAGGTGGGGCCGACAGATTATCCGACCCACCTCAGCTTCGCCGAGCTGAACAGGGCCCAGGTTGAGATGGGAACCCTCCCTGACCTGCCAGCTGCAGCCCTCTACGAGGTCCCGCACATCTACGAGGAAGACTAGGAACCCATGCCCCGTGTAGCCGCGTTCGACAGCAAGCACCCGCTGTGGGATGAGTTCATCTCTCTGCGCCAGCAGGGGACCTACGTCCACCAGCTGGTTCGTCTCGCTCATGAGCGCGGCTTCCCCATGTCGTACCGGCAGATCAACCGTGGCCTCCAGACCGCGAAGTACGTCAAGCACCTGCCGAACCGCTCCTCGCACTGGCTGCAGAACCGGGTGGCCGACGTCGAGGCGAAGATCGACTCCCTCGACACGATGCACGGCATCGCAGCCCTCAGCGCTGAGAAGCTCTACGACATCCAGACGCAGCTCGCCGACCCAGAGCTGACCTTCAGCCGCAAGCAGTACCTCGAGCGCGCTGAGGCCTTCGAGCGCAAGACGCTCTGGGGCTTCTGCCGTGACATCGTCGAGATCGAGGTGGAGCTCGGCATCCGGGACAAGAAGAAGCCGCAGGACCGCTCGACCCAGGGGATCATCCCAGGCTCGCTGCAGGACCAGATCCGCGTCCTCGAGAACGAGATCACCAACGCCATGTCTGGTGGGAAGATCACCCTGCGGGAGATCCAGATCGAGCCGGGTGGCAAGACGGTCGTCGCGGACGTCAAGGAGCTGATGGACCCGAACTACCACCTCAAGCAGATCGGCTTCACCCGCGCGCCGGGCGAGGCGATCGTCGTCAACGGCGAGGTCGTTGAGGAGCCGCCTGACGACCAGGAGCAAGTTTGAGGCAATCTCGTGTGTGCCAACTGCCACGCCATCAGAACTAAGAAAAGGGCCAACAACGCTCGGATCGTTGAGCAGGTCTAACCGTGGACGCAACCCCCTTCACCGAGCAGGAGATGCTGGAGATCCGGCTCGGCCAGCTCTCCTTTGTCTACTTCCTCAAGACGATCTTCCCCAAGTCCTTCGAGAACAACGTCTTCATGATGTCGGACGGGCTTCGCCACCCGTTCCAGCTGGGGCAGATCCACTACGACTGGGCGGGTCTCGCGCAGATCCACTCGCGGCTCTGCATCATGAGTCCCCGTGGCCACCTCAAGAGCACGATCCTCAACCAGGCCTTCGCCTTCTGGCAGCTGTTCAAGGCCAATGAGTTCGTCGACGGCATCACCTTCGGCTTCAAGGAGGACCGTGCCTGGGACCACCTGAAGCTGACCAAGCGCCTGATCGGGCGCAACCCGTACACCCGCTTCTGGCGCGACGTCAACCCGCGCTCCCCGGGCATCCACTACATCTGCGGGTTCGGGGACGGCCACGAGTGGGAGGGGCTGGTCGACGCGGCTGGCATCTTCTCTGCTCAGCGTGGTCGGCACCCTCGCTTCGTCATCTGCGACGACATCCTGCCCTCCCTGGCGGACCAGGCCGACTCGACGGTGCTCCGCCGCATCGACGTCGTCTTCAACCAGGTGATCGCCTCGCTGCCTGAGATCGACCAGCCGCTGATCGTCGTCGGGACGCCGCAGTCCTACGAGGACACCCTCTTCAAGCTGTACCAGAACCCCGAGTACTACTGGGGCCGCTTCCCGGCCGAGACCAGGGTCTTCACCGGTGACACGCAGGACCACTCCACGCTGTGGCCTGAGAAGTACGACTGGAAGCGCCTCAAGCGCGTCGAGCGGTCGGTCCGCCAGACGGCGTACCAGGTCGAGTACCTGCTGATCCCGTTCCTCGCCGCCAACGCCTTCATCCCGCAGGAGGCGCTGGAGATGTGCGTCGACTCCAGCCTGCAGCCCTACACGCTCGACCGCCCCTTCAACAACCCGCATCACCTGCCTGTCTACCTCGGCATGGACGTTGGTCGCGACATCCACCCGAGCCACCTCTCGGTCGGGCTCGAGATGCCAGACAAGACCCTGGTGCAGATCCACCAGATCTTCCTGGACGGGACCCCCTACGACCAGCAGGCGAAGTATGTCAACCTGATCTACAAGCACTTCGGGGTCAACCGCGGTTACTACGACGCGACCCGCGCGGAGCTTGACGACCGCGGCATGAACAAGCGGATCAAGCCGATGAAGATCACCAAGCAGAAGAAGGGCCGCATCGCCCTGATCCTCGAGAAGCGCATCTACGCCGGCGCCGACGAGCCCGGGATCATCTTCCTCAAGGACGCCCGACAGCTGAAGTCCATGGTCGCGGTCGACAAGCGCCTGGATGCCACCTCGACCGATGGGGGCCACGGTGACGCGTTCTGGTCGAACGCCCTGATGTGCACCGCGGCTGAGGAGGGACCAGGCGTGGTCTTCCTCGAGGGCGGAGTCAATGAGATGTTCGCGACTCGGCCGGACCGCCGCGGGCTGGTCGCCAAATAGGACCAACGTGGGTATAATGAAGGGAAGCTATGCCTCGAATCAATGTGCGCCGCCGACACAATGAGGACACCCAGTACCGAATCGACTGCCGCCGGAAGGTCGCGCAGTACGAGCGGCTGAGGACCATGTACGCGACCTGGGTGGAGAATCTCTCCTCCGAGCAGCTGATGCAGCTGGTGGGCGCGATCAAGGTCAAGAAGATGCAGGACCTCAAGCAGCTCGTCCTGAAGCAGGGAACTGAGCAGCTCGACAGTCTGATCGAGCACTGGACGGAGGAAGCCGAGCAGGGCATGGTCGAGCCGCTCGAAGCAGCGAGGCTCTGAGTGGACGCCGAGCAGCAGCGCCGCCTGCCCTTCTTCTCCTCACTGCGTGACCGCCCACGCCTTCCAGTTGACCTGGTCAAGCTGCCGCCTCGATGCGAGGACGACAACCACCTGGCCGAGGGAGGCTGCTGCTACTACCAGGTCCTGCTGGCTGGACAGTACAGCGAGGCGCTCGTTCTGCGCGAGGTGGAGAACCTCCGGGAGCTCCAGACACGGATGACGCCGCCGAAGGCGAAGAAGCCGATGATCGACGTCGAGGACCAGGCGGAGGAGGGGGCGATCGCCTCCTGGATCCGCCGACGTGGTCGCACAGACATCGGACGTGAGACCCTCGTCAACGAGGAGACGCGCGAGAACGAACCAGAACCGGAGGATGGCCTCTACCTCGTGGTCGGAGGAGAAAGGATTAGAATTGACGGCTGACCATATGCCCAAAGGAACTTACATTCGAACGCCTGAGCATAACGCCAAGATCAGTGCGGCCTTGACTGGCAGAACATGCACAGCCGAGCACCGTGCTCATAACAGCGTTGCTCATACTACTCACGGGAAGTCCAGTACCGCAGAATGGAACGCGTGGAAGGACATGAGACGCCGGTGTCAGAATCCTAATCATCGGGCTTACTCTTACTACGGCGGCCGGGGCATCGGCGTCTGCGAGCGCTGGGACTCCTTCGAGAACTTCCTCGCGGACATAGGCGAGAAACCCGGCTGGGCTACTGGGGGTCTTGATCGCATTGACAACTCAGGAAACTACGAGCCCGGAAACTGCCGTTGGGCCACGATTGAGGAGCAGAACAACAATCGGCGGCATCCTGTCAGGAGGCGACGTGAAGTCAGGGTTTGACCTGAAGGGCTTCGGCTACCATCGCCAGCCCGTGAGACTGGAGAGCGTCGAGCCTGGACCCGGATGGGTGGTTGTCCTGGAGGCCCTGTCCAGGCAGGCAGACGCCGACCTGGTGCTGCCGGGGCTGCAGAACACCACGCGGGGGCGGGTCCTCGCGATCGGCTCCCTGGCGGAGAAGGAGTCAGGCCTCGTGGTCGGAGATGACGTGATCTACGAGGAGTACATGGGCGGTCGCTGGCAGTTCCCAACGGCTGACGGCCAAGAGGCGCGATGCCTTATTATGCATGTGGACTGGGTGCTCCTTGGAATCAAGAGAACTGACTAGAGACTACGTTGCTGGTCTGTTTGACGGGGAGGGCTACATTGGTCTTACTCCGTACCACAGTAAAACTAAGACGACATATGTGCTTCGAGTGGCACTTGTGAACACTGACAGACGACCACTAGATGACTGTGCAGCCATGTTTGGAGGCACTGTCTATCAGATGAAGGACAAGAGACCTCGCAAGCCCGCATGGATGTGGGGAGTTAACTCACGAATCGCTCAGGCATTCCTCGAGTGGGTACGCCCCGCCCTGCACGTGAAGGCTGACCAGGCCTGGATGGCCTTGGAGTTCATGGCCCATATGGGCCCCGTCGGTAAGCCTCTCTCAGATGAGGCACGCGCGCTTCAGGAGGGTTTTTACCTGGCCCTGAAGGAGACTAAGAACTAGTGCCTCTACTCGACAGCCTCCGCTCCGCGCTCAACCGCACTCCCGCGGCCTCCAAGGGCCCGATGGACGTCGCCTCGGTCCTCGCCAAGCAGGCGGGTGAGGGCAGCATGATGGCGACGCTGGTCCAGCGCGCGATCAGCCAGGACGTCAGCTACGACTCGCAGATCGACAAGGGCGGGGTCAAGCTCAAGAGCTCGGCGACGTCTGGCACCGTCGGCATCAACGACTTCGGCTTCAAGGGCAAGCGACAGTACATCGCCGACCGGCGCTACCTGGTCGACCTGTTCGTCATCGCCTACAACAACGCTGACGTCCGCACCGCTATCACTCACCTCCGCAACGAGATCTTCCGACGCGGCATCGAGTGGAAGCCCGCGTTCGACTACAAGTGCGTCCAGTGTGAGCGCGAGTACACGGTCCGCGAGGCCAAGCAGCTCAAGGACCCGAAGGACCTGTACGCCCGCTGCCGCAGGTGCGGTCCCTGGAAGTCCAAGGACAAGGAGCACTTCCTCGACGCCAGGGGCAACGTCATTCCCCACCGCGACTCTGAGGAGGGCCCGGTCGTCAGCGAGGAGCCGGCGCGGCCGCCACTGCGCGAGCCTGACGACTCCCAGAAGGAGGGCTTCGAGCGCTTCCTGAAGGAGGCCAACTACTTCGGCCAGTCTCTCGAGAACATCCTCCGGGAGTGCGAGGACGACATCAACGTCGTCGACGACGCCGCGATCTTCCTGAGCAAGGAATACTACAGCGACATCGATGACGAGGAGGTCAAGTCCCTCCGTGAGCGGGAGGAGGACATCCCCGAGCCGGAGAGCGACGTCCAGTACCTCTTCCGCCTGGACCCGGTCCTCGTTGAGTTCGATCTCGACTACCGCGGCGTCCCGGGCATGCGCCACCACGTCTGCGTCTTCCACCGCGAGCAGCTGCTCGACGTGCCGCCGGACGATGACTGGGAGAAGGAGTGGCACGGAGTCTGCGAGACCTGCAGCCGCCGAACCTACCCAGTCTGGTACAAGTACAACGAGCAGTACCTGGCCGGTGGCTACGGTTCTGCCCAGACGAAGGTCCTGTACCTCCTCAAGGACGAGGTGATCCACTGGTCGCGCTACACGCCGACGGAGACCTACGGGTACCCGCCGGTGCTCTCGATCTACGAGAAGGCGCTGACCCTGATCGGCATGGACCGCTACCTGTACGACTACTTCTACGAGCGCAAGGTCCCGCAGGGTGTGGTCGCCACGACGACCGACGACGTCGAGGGCCTGGAGCTCCGCAAGGCGGACGTCCAGCTGAAGATGCAGAACGACCCGCACTACATCCCGTGGATCGCGGTCAACAGCCGGACGGGCGCGGGCAAGACGGAGTTCGTCCGCTTCGCCTACAGCCTGGACGAGCTGAACTACCTGCCGGTCCGCGACGAGATCCGCGAGCGCATCGCCGGCATCTACGGTGTCTCGAACCTCTGGTACTCGGCCAGCGAGGGCTCGGGCGGCCTGAACAACGAGAGCCAGCAGCTGGTCGTCATGTCGCGCGTGGTCGAGGGCGCCCAGCGCTCCTACCACACCGATGTCTTCGAGAAGATGCTCGACGCGTTCGACATCACCGACTGGCGCCTGGAGATCAACACCCCAGAGGAGATCAACGAGGAGAAGGAGCTCAACCTGAAGCTGATGCGCGCGCAGTGGGCGCAGACACTGGCGGCGATGGGCTTCGGCGTCAAGTACAAGCAGGATGAGGACGAGTACGAGATCACCGGCGAGGTCCTCTCGATGGAGGACCAGCAGAAGCAGCAGGCCCAGATGGGCATGGGCGGCCTGATGGGTGGCGCCGGTGGCAGTGGTGGAGATGACGGCGGCGGCGGCGGTGGCGACCAGGGTGGCGGTGCTGCTCCTCCCCCTCCTCCGCAGACCGGCGGCTCGCAGTAGATGTCCGCGAAGGAGTCTCTGCGCGACGCCCTGAACGGGGTGCATCTGACCGCCCTCACGGCCGCGGCTCGCGGCGTCAGGTCCACGCCTGAGCTGCTGAGAAACCTCAACCACACCCTTCGCGCGATGCCAGCCATGGCGGCCCAGACAGCCGAGGAGCACCTTGACACCGTCTTCGCGCAGGGCTTCACCGCCGGCGTTCATGACGCCAAGGGCACAAAGGCGGTCGACGAGCCAGACGCCGGCGACCTGCACGCGCTGGAGTGGATGAAGACCAACCCACTCGGCTTCCTGTCAGCAGTCGGCTCCGTGGCCCAGTCAGAGCTGGACTGGTACAACAAGCACCTTCCTGGCAAGTCGATCCAGGAGGCACGTCAGCTCGTCAAGGGGCGGGCTGAGGCCGCAGCCTACAAGATCGACAGGATCGTCCAGACGAGCGACACGAAGGCCGTCACCCTCGGCCGCCTGCTCGCGTGGGTGGACGAGCCGTACCGCGACTTCTACAACTACTACTGGCTGCCGCTCCATGACGGGCGCGAGAAGGACGTCTCCCTGTTGTTCGAGCGCCGCAACCCCATGACATATTGGAAGCTCAGGAAGACCTTCGAGGTCGACCACGTCACCCCCAAACTGGTCATCAACAGGTATACTGGCAAGAGAGAAGCTCAGATCTCCGCTATCAATTGCCGCTGCAGCGTTGCGAGATCTCCCAAGTCAAGAACCCAGCTCGTCAATGACGGACTGATCTCCCAGACAGAGGTGGCGTAAGGGCGGGTATTCTGAACCGTGACTAGACCAAGCACGGTTCGTCAACTGTCCTCAGCCGAGGCCGCCTGGGTAGGTGCTATGATCGAGGCCGAGGGCACTCTACTTCCCAGGTCGACCCACGGTATGGGTATCTCTGTTGGCAACACCGACGTTGAGATCATCTCGACACTTCTGCGATTCGTGGGAGACGGGAGGGTCAAACTGCATACGCCGACTCCGCAGGCCTGGGGTAAGAAACTGGTTTGGTTCTGGGAACTGACCCATGTAGCGGGAGTGACGGCCTTGGCGCCTCAGGTTGTCCCCTGGATGACGGTCAAAGGCGAGAAGCTTAGGGCAATGACTGCCTAGGGAGTATCTGTATGGCGAAGCACCTCTGCGCCCGCGACACCTGCACGAAGGCAGCCCTCGAGGGCGGCAAGTACTGCGGGCGAGCCTGCCGAGAGAAGGCCTACCGGCTGCGCAAGAAGCTGAAGGGGCCGAAGCTCGTCTCCCGGACAGACGAGCGCAAGCGCGAGGAGCAGAGACGCGAGCTCGCGTTCGAGCTCTACGGCAACGCAGCTGACTTCCTCAAGGACGTCAAGCCGCTGCCCCCGCTGCCGAAGCAGCTGTTCGCCACTCAGCTCGCCGACATGGGCTTCAGCTCGCCGATCGAGGCGGTCATTCCGTTCCATGACCTCCACTTCGGCAGCAACATCGACCCCCGCGTCAATGGCGGCTTCGCGTTCTACAATCCTGACCTCGCCCGTGAGCGCCTGGTGCGCTGGCGCGACCTCGTCCTTCGCTTCACCCAGCAGTGGCAGCTGACGACGACCGTTGAGGAGGCCAATGTCCTGGCGCTCGGCGACGACTTCGAGGGCCACGGCAAGATGTTCGGGACCCAGGCCTTCAGCATCGCTGAGTCGATCGGTTTCCAGTACCTCGGGTTCGTCGACGACATGTCGCAGGTCCTCCTCGACATGCTGTCCCGCTTCAAGAAGATCCGCGTCTTCAAGGTCCACGGCAACCACGGCCGAGTGACCAACAGCGCCAGGGACGCGTACCCGCCAGACAACTTCGAGCTGATGGCCTGGCAGAACATCGCGGACCGCGTCCGTGCGTCCTGTGGAGGCGAGTGGCAGGAGACGACGCCTGGCGGCGTGCGCTCGATGACCGGTGGGCTGATCGACTTCCACATCGCGTCCAGCCCCCGCATGCTGCTGAAGATCGTTGACGCGAAGTTCCTGATCACGCACGGCCACGGGATGAAGGGCATCCAGAACACCTACACCGGCGCCATGGCGACCAAGCTCGCCTGGAACAGTGTGATCGGCGAGACGATCGACTGGCTCGTCAAGGCGCACCTCCACGAGGCGCAGCAGGCGGAATCGGAGATCGGTGGTGGCATCATCCAGGGTGGCTGCTTCGTCGGACCGTCGGACTACAGCATCTCGATGCGGTCGCCGGCCGCGTCGCTCCCCTCGCAGGAGCTGTTCTTCATGCACCCGAAGCACGGGAAGGTTCACCACGAGACACTGCATCTCGCGTCAGTTGCGGAGATGAGGCAGTTCCAGGAGTGGATTGGAAGCTAAGATGTCAGTTGCTGAGCCCGCGTGGGCGAGCGCCAACCAGGTTGACTACTACAACTACCTCTTCCGCCGAGACGCGGCAGGCGGTGGTGAGGGTGGGCGTTTGACCATGGAGCAGGTGACTGAGATGTACGCTGAGCTTCGCAAGAAGGGAGAGCTCACCGTCGAGGTGCTGACAGAGAAAAGACACCTCTGTGAACTGTTGTACTTGGAGGCATCGCAAGCTATAATGGAGTAATGAAAGTTTGCGCTTTGGATACCTGTACGCAGCCAGTTGCTGGTCGGGCACAGGCTCGTTATTGTTCCAGTACGCACCGCACTGAGGCCTATCGCCGTCGTCATCCTGAGAAGCGCGCTGCCCGTGCCGCCGCCATGCGAGTCTGGAAGGCCAAGAACCCGACAGGACCGTGGGCAAAGGCCTGGCGCAACCAGATAAAATTGGAGATGGTTCTCCAGGCTGGTGGCCAGTGCCTTGACTGTGGATTCGACGATCTTACGAAGCTGGTGGTTTTCGACTTCGATCACCGCGATGGACGAGATAGGGACATCTTGAACAGAACCATGGTTAGCTTGACGAAAGCGCGCAGGGCTGAGGAACTCCTGAAGTGTGACCTTGTGTGCGCGAACTGCCACCGTGTGCGGACGCGTGACCGCCTCTCGGAGGGCTAGTGACCGTTCGCAAGAGGATCCTCGGCATCGGCGTCGCGGTCGCCGAGCAGGCAGCCAAGCAGGTCTACCGCCGCAGCCAGCGCTACGTGCCAGTCGACACGGGCGCGCTTAAGCAGAGCGGCAAGTTTCACAAGCGCGGAGCCGCTGGGTGGGAGGTCACCTATGGCGCCAAGCGCGTGCTCAACCCACGCACAGGACAGCCGACCTCCCAATATGCGGGTCCCGTTCACTGGGGCCATCCCAACCAGGCGCAGAGCGTCAAGCGCCACGTCGTCAAGGCCCACCGCCGCACGATCGGGGGCAGGGGCCAGCGCGTCAAGCGCTACTGGGTGAAGCGATACACCCGGCAGGTCAAGGCGGTCCAGGGCCGGCTCTACCTGCAGCGCGCCTATGAGGAGACCATGAACGACATGGCCCGTTTTACTCGTGATGCAGCAGGAAGGTTTTCAAGGAGATGACGCGACCCGGCGTAACCGGTAGGACGAAGGCCTCCGTGAAGATGGGAAACAGTAACCATCTCATCCATGGCATGTGCAACACCCCAACCCACAACTCCTGGGTTGCAATGCGCCGACGGTGTAACAACCCGAAGGCGCCCGGATATGCGCGCTATGGTGGCCTGGGCATTATGGTCTGCGAGCGGTGGGAATGGTTCAGCTTCTTCCTCAAGGACATGGGAGAGCGACCTGAGGGAATGACTATCGACCGGGTCGATAACGACGGAAACTACGAGCCCGGCAACTGCCGCTGGGCGACTCGTAAGCAGCAGGCCAACAACCGTCGACATTGTCCAACGTGCTCCTGTCCATGAGCTGGCGCGGTTCACAAGAGATGCCGCTGGACGATTCTCCCGAAGGTCCTAGGCTCAACCGCAAGGACACCAAGCGCTGGTGCAAGGGGGTCGTCGGTCGAGAGCATGACTGGCAGGTCGTCGACTACTGGACGCTCTGCGGGTGGGTTGCCACCATGCTGCGGGCCGGTCGAGCGCAGAGGTCCGCCTGGCTGATCGAGTGGTGTACCGTCTGCCAGAAGCAGGGCAAGCACCTCGGAGACCTGGCACTTGACTGAGCTCGACATCGGCATCGACTGCTCGACACACCACGTCAGCATGGGTATACTGAGCAGCGCATGGGGACACGCTGAGACCTGGGAGGTTGGTGCCAACCCGCGCGGGTCCAAGGCAGCTGACCGCTTCGCGCCCCTGATGCGAGAGGTGGGTGAAGCTGCTAAGTCCTTCAGCTTCTATGACCAACGCCGTGTCTACATCGAGGACGTTCCGTACGTGGCACACGGCAAGGTGCCCGTCAACAAGGCTGCTCTGATCGACCTGGCGCAGGTGACTGGTGGGGTGGCTGCCCTCTTCCTCGAGCGTGGCTTCGAGGTCCAGTTCGTCAACAACCAGACGTGGAAGGCTCATTTCGGTTTCGGGCACAGCGACGTCAAGGGGCAGATCGCCCAGTACGTCGAGCTGGCCTGGTTGCGGGACATCAACACCGGGGTGCTCGACCGTCCCTCCGGAAAGCCGATCCAGAGGCTCAAGACCGGCCGCGAGTTCAAGATCTCACAGGACCTAGCCGACGCCCTGTGCATCGTTGAGTATGGAAGGAGCCTCCATCGTGCCTAAGAAGCCAGTTCCCCAGCACCTTGCCACCGCGACGCGGGCCGAGAGACATCGTGAGGAGCGAGCCAAGCACGCGGCTGAGGCCCAGCTCAACCCAGGCAAGGGCATGAATCGCCGCTTCAGGCGGATGTTCACCCGCCACCTCGCCAAGAACGCCCCCAAGATCCGGGTGACCGCTGAGGGGATCCTCAAGGTCGACAAGCCCAAGGCCAGTAAGAAGAAGAAGGTCTAGTGCCACGAGGAGTCTACCAGCGTACAGAGGAGCATAGAGCGAAGTTGCGAATGACGCAGTTGGCCCGACGTACTCATGGAATGAGCGGCTCCCCTGAGCGGAATGCCTGGAAGGACATGAGGCGCCGGTGTCAGAATCCTAATCATCGGGCTTACTCTTACTACGGCGGCCGGGGCATCACGGTCTGCGAGCGGTGGCAGCGGTTCGAGAACTTCCTTTTGGACATGGGTCTTCGTCCCACCATAGACCTGTCTCTTGATCGAATCGACAACAGCGGAAATTACGAGCCAGAGAACTACCGATGGGCTACCAAGAAGGAGCAGGTTGACAACCGCCGCTGCTCCTGTGGATGTGAGCACTGCTGTGGGTAAGTGTATTCATCACTGGGTGTTGAGCGATGAGATTGCTCCACTTTCGCGGGCCGACGAGAAGCTGCACCCCAACTGCTGGGGCCGCATGGCCCGGTGCAAGAAGTGCCGCGTGGTGAAGGCAATCCCTGAGCAGCTCTGGGAGCCGCCGGGTAACAACCCCCGCGGCCGTGGCCGACGTCCCAGCAGGACCGGCTCGTCCATCGCCCGGCAGCTGCAGCAGCCCGAACCAGAGGAGGTATGCTAGAGCATGACCACGCTCAAGCCCCATCACAACTATGTGCTGGTCCGGGTCCTTCAACATGAGGAGGAGACGACTGACGCCGGGATCATCCTGCCGTCCGGCCACACCGGTCAGAAGCCAGCGCTGGGGATCATTGAGAAGATCGGGCCCGACGTCCAGACCGACTTCAAGGTCGGCGACAAGGTCCTCTTCCCCCCGTACATCGGAGACATGCAGAACTCCACCGCTCAGTCCTATGTGCATGAGGGAGTGCAGTATCTCCTCATCGTGGAAGACGCTATTCTGGCCACCATCCAGGAGGAGTAGACCATGGCCAAGAACGAGACGCCACCGACAGCCGCGAAGTTCGATGTTAAGGTCGTTCAGACGCAGCTGGCGCCAGGCCCTGACGGCGACGTCGAGGTGTGCCAGGTCTCGGCCATCTGCCCGACCGTGCAGATCGGCTTCCTCGTGGTTCCCAACCAGGCGCCGACCTGCGGCGATGAGTTTGAGATCACCATCCGTAAGAAGCCCAAGGGCGGACTGGTGGTTGCTCCCGCAGGCGCCGTTCCCAACGCCTAGCGCAGGGGATATAATAATACGCAGGTATCCAACAGGATCGCAGATTCATCGGGAGGAACACCATGGTCGCATCGCCACCACAGGAGATCATCGCTATGACCGACCCAGCCCCAGCCCCAGCCCCAGCTCCAGTTGCAGCCGTTAAGGCCTCTGCCTCAGGGCTCTTCGCCAAGTTCGACCTGCCCTTCTTCAAGAAGCTGCTCGTCGAGCTTGCCCAGACGGCCTTCATCGCGGGCGCGCTCGGTGGCCTCACCTTTGCGGCCAACGAGATCCCGATCATCGGGGACCACTACGGCCTCAGCCCGCTCGTCACCACGCAGCTCGTGGTGCTGGTTGGCGGAGCCCGTGCGTTCATCAGCGGGCTGAACTCCGCGAAGACCGCTCCGTAGTCATGGAGATGGAGACGGCCGAGGACGGCCTGATCCTCCCCGAGACGCGAGCGCTGAGAGCACGGCGGCGGGCACAGCAGACATTCAACCAGGTCCTGACCGTCGTCGGGCTGACCATCTTGCTGGGCTTCGGCGGCGGGTTGGCTCTGGTAGCGGGGAAGCGACGGCTCGCAGCCCTCGCATGGGTGTGTCTTGGCGCTGGCTCCATCGGCGCCGCGTTTGACTCAGCCACCAAGGGCGACCTGCGGCTGAACAAGATCGACTTCGACAGCAAGCAGCAGGCGTTCCTGGCCACACATCTGCCCTTCCTGGTCCTGGGGCTTCTCCTGTGGTTTGGATGGGGTGACAAGACATGCAGGTCCTTGTCCACGGAGAGCTGACCAGTCACTTCGAGGCCGGTGAGGAGACCATGACCGGGGTGGTCGTGGGGAAGCCACTGGCTGAGAGGATCAAGCGCGAGGGGTGGGAGGTGCTTGGCGTTCTTGCCAACTACCGCCTCCTCGAGTACGGTGTCGGGGGAGGCTTCGACGAGGACGACGTCCTGGTATGGCTCAGACAAAGGAAGCGGTAAGCTGGCGCTGTCTGCAGTACCAGAACAAACGCCGTGAGGAACGTAAGCTCGCCGCCATCATCCAGCTCGGTGGCAAGTGCGCCGATTGCCCCCTTCGATGACCTGAGTCGACCGGAGGTCTTCCAGTTCGACCACCTCCCGGGCACGGGTAAGACCGGGTGTCTAGGGCTGATGTTCGGAAGCGCGGCGGATGATGTAATTCAGGCTGAGCTCGCCAAGTGTGAGCTCGTGTGTGCCAACTGTCACATGACCAGAACCAGACGACGGAAGATTCGTCGACTTAGGCCACAATGACTGAAGAAGCCATTCTCGTCATCTCACACGACGCCATCACCGGTGCCACGACCGTTGAGGTCGAGAGCCTGGAGGATGACGACGGGTGCCCATGCTACTGCCACTGCTCCACCAAGGAGGAGTGCTTCATGAAGTATGGTGATGACGTGGCCTGTGACGAGGATGACAAGACCGTCTGCCACTGCTGGCACAACTCGTGCCCTTGCTCAACCGCTGAGATGATCACCGACCGAGGGGAGTACAGCTAGGGAGGTTCGCCATGTGGCCATTCAGGAAGACCGAGCCGGCATGCAGCATCCTGAAGGTGGTCCACTACAAGCGACACAGCCGTCCGTGCACAGTGGTTATCACATGCACGTGTAAGAAGGGCAGCCACGCCTACGGTGTGGTTGCGAGCAAGCGAGGAGAACCCAATGGCCCCCAATGGTAGCATCAACGTCGAGCTCGCTGAGGAGTTCGTCGACTGCACGATCAGGATCCAGACCTCTCGGGGCAAGATCCAGGGCACGCTCCACAGCGTGAGTCGCCAGGACCAGGGCCTCGTGTTCGTGATCGGAACAACCGGCACCAGTCAGTTCCAGTCCGTCGAGGAGGGGTTCATCGACACCCTCGAGGGCGAGTCGGTCGACGGCTTCGTTCAGCTGTACCCCCTCGAGGATGAGCCCGAGGACGACGAGCCCGAGGACGACGAGCCCGAGGACGACGAGCCCGAGGACGACGAGCCCGAGGACGACGAGCCTGCCAACACCACAGCGGGAGACCTGACTGAGGTGCGTCTTCCCGTCGGGGGTGAGGCCTCTGACGAAGCCGCTGAGGGCGATGCTGCAACAGACAACGAGTCTGCAGCTGCTGAGGTTGGCGAGGACCTGAACCCACAGGCGAAGGCGGCCGCCACCCGCAGGCGCAAGAAGGCAGAGGCGGAAGCCGCCGGCGAGTAGAGCAACCCATGGGCCGTCGCCCTGATCCACGTCGGCCTAGTTCCGAGGCATACCGGAGAGGGGCTCGACTTCGAAGGACCCGAGACATCAGTGAGCTTCGTGGAGGCGCGCTGAAGTCTCGGGTCCTTGTTGATCAGCTCATTCCGTACCTCTGCCAAAAGTGCGATAATGCAGGCGTGTGGCTGAATGAGGACCTGGTCTTTGGAAGACGGTGAGGCTGAGTTGGCCAAGTGCGACCTGGTGTGCGCGAACTGCCACCGGTCAAGGACAAGGGTAAGACACTATGACTAGGCTCCACGAGCACATCGCTCTCCAGGACCTGCACCTGTCCCCGGTGACGGCGGCGGTTGCGCTGTCGACGCTCGCGGAGATCGACGGCACCATCCGCCTGGCGCTCGAGCGCGGCGACGCTGCTGCCGCGGTCAGCAAGGCCTTCAGCTCCAGGTATCCAACCGTCCACAAGGCGGTCGCCGGCGGCCTCAACTTCGTGATCGCTGCCGACAACGGCGCGAGCTACGCGGAGCTCTGGACACGCGGCACAGGAGCCGAGGCCAATTGGTACGCGGTGACTGGGGCTGGGATTCATGAAGTCTCAGATATTAAGAAAGGGATGCCTTTCGGTGAAGCCTTTGATCGCTTTCTTGCCAGCACGGTGAAGAAAGCGGATTGCAAGCCCTGTGCCAAGTAGCAGCGCATACTTTACGCAGTGGCAAGTGAAGAACTGGGGCTCGCGTAGGGCTGCCATTACAGCTCGTGGTCAGCGCCGTAAGATGGAGCAGGTGCTCCGCCTGGGCGGCCGCTGCATGGACTGCGGTTTCAATGATCTGGAGCACCTTGAGTGCTTCGACTTTGATTATCGGGACCCGAGCAGTAAACGAGAAGACATGAGATATGAGGGGCGCTGCTTGTCCTTTACTCGTCTCTCGAACGAGAACCTGAGGGCTGAGGTGGATAAGTGCGATCTGGTGTGCGCCAACTGCCATCGAATCCGCTCAAAGAGGCAGGCGGTGGAAAAGGCGCATGGGTAGTGGAGAACCTCCTAGACGCAGCCCTCTCGAGGTTCTTTGGAGCCCTGGGATTCAGGAAATGCGGGAAGTGCTACGTCCGGACGCGCCGGGCGCAGCTGCTCTGGTGGGTGACGGCGCCACTCGGGAGACCCTTGAGGAGATCCCGTCTACGCTGGCGACAGACTGGGTGGCCCGAGCTGTTCGAGCTCAGAAAGATCGCAGATGTCCGGTAACACCGTGGTCAATTCTCGGACCTGGTACCTCAAGAATCGTGAGACTTATTGCGCGGCGCTGAGGGTCAAACGTGAGGAGAACCGTGCACACGCCATCGCCTACTTGGGCGGTAAGTGTGTGGACTGTGGATACGACGCCAACCCGGATGGACTTGAGTTCGACCATCTCCCTGAGACGCCCAAGAGCTTCCAGGATGGAATCCGGTTCGGCTACACGTGGGCGGCTGTGAAGAAGGAAGTGGACAAGTGCGAGCTGGTGTGCGGCACCTGTCACAACATCCGAACTGCGAAGAGGAGGCGAGATGGCTAAGAGCTCTCTCCCGCCTCAGCAGGAGAACGGGGTGGTGAAGATTGTGGGAACCTTTCCCAAGGCCGGCCTGCACATCTACGAGATCGTCAAGGGGCTCCTGCAATCGCCTGAGCCGGAGTCCGTCGAGGACTGGGACCTGGCCTTTCAGGTCGCGAGTACGGTCATCTCCGTCGGAGGAGATGGCACCAACGCCAAGGTCCCTGACGGCAGGGCACTGTATCGGTGGCACTTCGAGGACGGGGAGCTGTTCCCCCAGCGCCTGATGGCGCTCGCCTCGTTCATCACCGACCTGGTCGACGACGGCGAGACGGTCCTGGTCCACTGTGCGGCCGGCGTCAACCGCTCCGGCCTGGTCTCAGCGCTGGTGGTCAGGGAGCTGACAGGCTGCTCGGGCCTGAGTGCGCGGATCCAGGTCCAGACGATGAGACCCGGTGCACCGCTCAACCCGGCCTATCGGAGGTTCCTCGACGACCTGCCGATGCTTGAGGCCGCGATCGAGGTCGAGAAGAAGATCACGGCGGAGAACACCACTCTGCTGGGGGGAGACGATGATCCAGGGAAGTAAGCACAGCCTGGAGTCACGAGCCAAGCTCAGCTGTGCTGCGAGGAACCGTGTTCTCGTGTGTTCGAATTGTCATCGAACAAGGACCTGGGGAAAGTCATGACCAAGAGCCTCCTCCTGACCAAAGCAGGTCAGATCATGGAAATGGCGAACATGCTGAAGGAAGGTCGCCACGCCCACCCCGGTGCGGTCGACCCCCACGACCTGCGCGTGCAGCACATCGGCACCGACAACGACATGGATGACCCCCTGCACAAGGAGGAGTCCAAGGCCTATGCCGCCGCGAAGAAGGCTGAGCAGGCGGTCCGCGACTCGATCGCCCAGCTGCGCAGCGGTCGCCGACAGATCATGGCCTCCCCGCAGAACCACCAGAAGGCGATGATGGCCGTCCAGGAGGCGAGAGCCAACTACGCGGACGCGCAGTCGCAGCTTGAGACCGTCAGCAACCGCCGCGTGGAGCAGCTCCAGCATCTCGTTGAGACCCTCGGCCTCGCTGGCACTGAGGAGCAGCAGGGCGGTGAGCAGCTTGACCAGGACTGGCAGACTGGGCAGATGAACCAGGCCTCATACGGCGGTCGCGCGACTCCCGCTGAGAGCGCTCACTTCCAGAGCCTGATCTCTCCACCCGCGACGCCCAAGCCCGCCTCCACTGGAGCTGGAGCGCGCCGACCGGCTGCCACCTCCTCCCCCAAGCCCCCAAAGCCGGCCACTGCCGGTCCTGCACGCACGCCTGCGGCCACCTCCTCCCCCAAGCCAGCCACCCCTCCCTCGGCGCCGTCTCCTGGTCAGACTCCAGCCGCGACCGCGCGCCGTAACACCCGAGGCAACCTGCCGAAGAAGCCGCCGACCGCGATGGATCCCGCCAAGAGGATCGGCGAGGCTGGCAAGCAGGCATTCGGTGGTGTCGCTGGTCACTACATGAACACGCTCGCGAGCACGCCATACGACCGCGCGATGCCCCCGCGCCGCATTGCGGGGAAGTCCAACCCTGCATCCACCCTCATGAAGCACGGTGACCACAGTGAGGGCTACTTCGACGACGCCCGCAAGGACGAGCCGAAGGTCGACGCGCAGCTGGTCCAGAAGCACGACACCCCCAACTCTCCGCACAGCCAGCACGCCACGGGCTCCGGAGGAGACCCAGACGAGCTGACCCAGCGCCGACAGGGTACTAGGCCAGAGGAGCAGGAGCCGCCTGAGTGGCTGGAACGTGAGAACCAGCAGCGGGCACGCCGTGGTTTCCCCGAGGATGAGGAGCCAGGCCCCCGACCGATCACCCCGTACGCCGCCGCGCAGAAGCTCGCTCTCAACGCTGAGGCGACCCGCACCTCGATGCTGGAGCGGGTCTACAACAACCGCGGCATGAATGAGGGGATGGAGGACGAGGATGCGAAGCTCGACAACCACCGTGACTCTGAGGGCTCGACCGAGCACCACCAGGACATGGGTCGACAGAACGGCCGAAAGGTCGGTGGTCAGACACACTACCACAACCCAGACAACGACCCACACAGCTCGGGGGCGAGGGGCCCATACGGGCACTTCCACCACCACGCAGAAGAGGGACATGGCCTAGATGAGAAGCCAGCCCCAGGAGGCATCGTGAGCAACGCACTCAGGCTGGCCAAGGCCATCCACAAGGCGATCAGCTGCGACGTGACCGCCGTCGGCGAGAGCCACGATCCGAACAAGCTGACCCACAAGGGCGAGAAGGGTGGCGGCGACGCCTCCGCTCGACCGATCTCCGGTGAGGACTACAGGGGCGTGCGGGAGGAGACCGACAGCATCTTCCAGGCCGACCCTGACAGCGAGACGGTGACGATCACCAAGCCGCGCTTCAAGCGCGGTCCCGGTCCGCTCGCCAAGGCCAGGGCGATCAACCGAGCGATCCGCCGAGGATAACCACCCCGTGACGAGAGTCAACAAGCTCGCGGCAGGGTACCAGACTCCCGTTGAATCCTCAGAACAGCAGCTCCGCGTCATGCAGGAGCCGTCCAAGCCCAACCTGGCTGAGGCCGAGGAGCGTGGGACCAACATCCAGGGAGGGCACGAGCAGGACCGCCTGCCGAGCCTGAAGGACGTCGTCGCCCCTGGCTGGCCAGCCTCCAAGGCCATGAGTCACGATGACCTGGTCGAGCTCGTTGCCAAGGCCTTCCGCCTCTCGGCTGAGGACGCCTACGCCTGGATCATCGACGGTGAGAGCTCCACGCTCTCTCGAGGCATCACGACCATCCAGCCGACCATGCCGACCGGTCCCGACCAGGGAGCGAAAAAGGGTCGCGGTCAGATCCAGGTCAACTCCGGCATGTTCCGCAACGCCAAGCTCGACGAGGACGGGGCTGGACCAGGTGGAGCTGAGGGTAGCATGACTGGTGCTGACGTCCACACCGATGTTGGTGGCCGCACTGGAAAGCGCACAAAGACGCAGGGCATGATCTCCCTGCGCGACAACTCACGCTGACTCTCTGAGTCATCAGTTTAAGATACCCTGCACGGCAGAGGACTCTTGTACACAGAGCCCTCGGCCTCGTGTTGATGATCTCGATGTCCGAGTTAGCAAGAAAACCTGCTGGATGTGGAGCCTGACCCACAGGGCCGGTATTGCTGACCTTGCTCCCCAGATCACCCCCTACATGACCACAAAGGGCGAGAGACTCACAGGTTTTCTCACGCTGTAGTACTGCATTTCTGCTTTTCCCAGTCCCCTACCACCAGTTTCCAAGCCACGACGTAGGCCGCATCACGACGGCCGCATCACCTATAATGAGAGCGCATGGGCGACTTGATCTGGCTCAGTGTGAATCCTGCGGTTCAGACCTGGCGTAACAGGCCCTGTCCACCTCTTTGTGTAAACAAGAAGAGGCACAATGTCATCCACACTGTCTAAGGCCTTTCTGCCGCTCATGAATGAGGTCGTGCCCTCGGGCTATCGCCTCCAGGAGTACGGACCTCTCCGGGCGATCGTCTCAAAGGGCGGCGCTCCTGACGAGGATCGGCAGTTCATCATCGTCGGGTACGCCAGCCCGCAGGTCATCGACCGCGAGAAGCATCTGATCAAGCGCGAGGCCCTCGCTGAGGACCTGCCGCGCTTCCTCGCGCACCCCAAGTACCGCAACGCGAACATCGTCCACTGCGCGGTCGCAGGCACCCCCATCAAGCAGGCCGGCAATCTCTACACCCCGATCGAGGAGATCGTTCCAGGTGACCGCGTCTACACCCACAAGGCGCGTCTCCGAGAGGTCCTGAAGGTCTCAGCCCACGAGTATGAGGGAGACCTCTACACGATCGGGCTCGAGACCGGTGAGACGCTTCAGGTCACGCCTGAGCACCGACTGCTGACCACCAGGGGCTGGGTCAAGGCCCAGGACCTGACCACCGACCACGTCTTGAACCACCTCGTGAAGCGTGGCCACCGCAGCTGGCGGCTGGATGAGGAGATCTCAAAGCCCGGCCCCATTTCTGGAACTCCACGACACGAGACCCTTGAGCAGTACGAACTGCGGATGGCCCTACTGCTGGAGACCAAGCGTGGGTCACTGGTCCGCATGAACGGCGCGCTGGTCACCGCGGAGCAGCGACGGGGCAAGACCCTGGCCGAGGCCTACGGGCCTGACCTGGCGATGATCTGGATTGACCGGATCAGCGCGAGTCAGCGTGGAGAGAGGTCTCACTACTGGCGCGGCGGTGTCTCTCGGCGGCCATATGGCGCTGGTTTCAGCACCGAGCTCAAGAAGACCATCCGGGAGCGAGACGGCTTCTGCTGCACTGTCTGCGGTCGAACGGAGGACGAGGAGCGACGACTCCACAGTCGCAACCTGTCAATTGACCACATCGACTGGAACAAGCAGAACCATGACCCCACCAACCTGCGCTCCCTCTGCGTGGTCTGTCATGGGGCGCGAAACGGCGAGGCACGGGTCGCCGTCGCCAACGGCGTCCAGGTCATCTCCGTCAGCTCGGCTCCCTTCTCCGGCCTCGTCTACAACCTGGAGGTCAAGGAGGACAACAGCTACGCGGGTCGTGGAGTCATCCACCACAACTCGAACATCCAGGTCGCCGAGGTCCTCCCAGCGTGGACGAACCCCGACACCGGTGAGGAGTGGACGACCCACGTCGACGAGATCGGCCTGTTCTGCGTCGTCAAGGTCAGGACCGACCGCTTCCGCCCAGCGATCTGCCAGCGCGTCGAGGAGGACATCCTCTCCGGCAAGCTGAACAGCTTCAGCATCTCGGGTGACGCGCCGTTCGAGTCCCGACAGTACACCTGCGCGAGCGACCAGTGCTTCTGGGTGATCGACAAGATCGAGCTCTACGAGATCACCATCTGTGAGGAGGGCGTCAACCAGGACGCCAAGTTCAGCGTCGTCGCCAAGGCCGACGCGATGAGGCTCAGCCAGTTCTGCGCTGACGGCAGCTGCCCGATCAACCTCGGAGGAGTCGGCATGATGAACCCAACAGAGACCAAGAGTCCAGGTTCAGCGGGTAAGACCTCCTCGGGCGGTCCGGCAATGGGGTCTCCAGGGGCCAGGGGTCTCCAGAGCGGCATCTCCCATGTCGACCCTCGGAAATCTGACGAGGAGAAGTCAGGGCAGGACTGGGTGGGGTCCGGACAGTCAGCACAGAGAGGTCGGCGCGTGGGACTGGCAGTCCCTAGTATGATCAAGCGAGACGTCAACCCAACGGCAGGTGGAGGCGGCTTCAACACGACAAGGCCCGACCAGCTCAAGGCAGCCGAGAGCGAGATCGAGGACGACGACGGAAGCTTCGGCAGCAGGGTCCAGAAGTACCTGCGCAAGGGCGACCTCGGCACGATGGACCACGGCATCAGCACCCCCAAGCTCGAGACCACGGGCGGTGGCGGCAAGATGACGAGGGCAGCTCCCTGCGGTGGCCAGAGCTCCTTCAACCCGCTGGACCGCTACCCGAGCGGCCCTGGCAAGCACCGCCTCGAGCGCGAGAACCGGGCGCTTGAGCTCCCCGACAACTCCGAGCCAACGGCCATCCAGAAGGGTGGCTGGGCCTACCCACGCGGAAAGGGTACCGTAGATCATGTGGAGAATCAAGACTCGTACGCCCGAGAACAGGGCCAAGATCAGCGCTCGTCGCAGCGTTCCGCTCGGCACGGAGCACACGATCTCACGGGGCAAGCACGCGGGGCGGGTGAAGGTGAAGACAGCCGAAGGCTGGCTGATGCGGGCCCGGGTGGTCTGGGAGCAGATCCACGGTCCTCTGCCCCGGGGCCATCTAGTGCATCACGACAACAAGCGAGTGGCCGACGACGACCCGAGCAACCTGATCGCAATGACTACTGGCGCGCACACGAGGCTGCACCTGCAGCGGAGTCGCGACTCCTAGTTCTGACCCGAGAGAATGCTCAACTCGCCACCCAGCTCCAGCTCGCGACTCAGTCTGATGAGGAGCGCAAGAGGGCGAAGAACGAGTACATGGCCAGGTGGCGCAAGGAGCACCCGAACGGTGGGGGCGGTGGCAAGCCGGCTCGTGGCCAGTTCCGAGCTCCAGGCAAGCGCACGACCCCAGAGGAGCACCGCAGAGGCATCGCTCAGGACACTGAGAACATGCCTCCAGCGATGCGCGGCGTGATGGGTGGTCCAGCTGACCAGCGTCAGCCTCGCCCCAAGATGAAGATGCCGGAGACGGACAGGCAGGGATACACGGCCTTTGACCGAGAGCGTATGGCTCGACGTCAGGAGCTGACTGGCAACGGCATGCGCACCCGCACGCCAGAGGAGAACCAGGGCATCACTGTCCCACCTCGCGAGGAGGACGAGCACTGGTACAAGCGCACCAGCGGCCAGCCGCCGCAGCGCGTGCCACGACCCGTTGACGCGGATGAGAAGGACAAGAAGTCCGGCGGTGACAAGGAGCAGGCCAAGAAGATCGCAGCGCGGATGAAGCAGCTCCGCGAGAGCAACCCGACTAGGGCTGAGCTGATCGCCTACGCGGGCCGCTATGGCACCAACAGCATCGGCAAGGACACGCCGACCCGGGACATCCTCGGCTACATCATGAGCCGGGACGGCACGATCCCGCGGGAGAAGGCCAAGCCTCGACGCAAGCCTGAACCGCGTCGCCGAGCCTACGGCGTCGAGGACCCGGATGACGGTGCCTACGACAGGCGGCCGACCAACGAGAGTCGAGCTCTGACGCTGGCACGCCAGATCGCGGCGGCCATCGGTGCTGACGGCAAGCCCGACGCACCAAAGGCCTCGGCTGAGACCCTCAAGCGTCAGGACGCGTTCAACGCCAAGATGGCCAAGAAGCCAGCCAAGCGCAGGCCGAAGCCACAGGGCCGTGGATCGTGGGGATACGACTAGCCATGAGGCACGACAACCCGCTCGAGCTCGCCGCCCCTACAAGGCATTCGGCTGCTACCATGCGATGGAAGGCACGACACCCTGGGGCCGTCTCAGCCTATGACCGGCTGAAGCGCCACATGAACTTCTACCAGGCTGTCGAGGTCAAGGGCGGGGCTTGTGTCGACTGCGGTTACAAGACGGACCTGCGCGGTCTTCAGTTTGACCATCGTCCGGGAACGACCAAGTGTGGGAAGTCCTTCTCCACCCTGTTCCTCGCTGCCTGGGCGGTTATCAAGCGAGAGATCGACAAGTGCGACCTTGTCTGCGCAACCTGCCACGTCATTCGAACAGCCACCCGGCGGGAGGCAGCATATGGCTAGGCATGACTCGGCTCTTGAACTGGCATATTCTATTGAGTTGAATCTGACTCTGAGCGAGGAGGCTCGGCTTCAGGCCAAGCGTGACTCGATGGCCCGCTGGCGGAAGAAGCACGGCAAGAGCGGTGGCAACAGGGCCAGCACCGGCAGCGCCCGTGAGACGCACCCCTACCACGACCAGCCGGTCCCGAACAGGAAGCCGGAGCCCAGGACCACACCTCAGGCAAGCGCTGAGGCTGCAAGGCTCAGGTCGACGCCGAGCCCCGAGGGTCGAAGGAAGGCGCAGAGCCTGGAGATGGCACACGTCAACCTCGCCCGTGACTGGCCACAGTGCGACCAGTGCGGTGCACCTCGAGCAGCTGATGACGGCAGGGGCGAGCCAGTCGTGGACCATGGCAACTACCTCTGCCGCCGCTGCGCGAGCAAGGTCGGGAAGGCCTGGTTCCTCGAGGACCCGATCACCGAGTCGATCCTCCGCAAGCAGGACGACATGCCGCTGTACGCGACGGCTGGCGTCAACGGCTCAGGCGAGGAGGGCAACGAAGACGACGGCAACTACTCCAACCCAGCCGAGCGCCCGCTGTACCAGAAGACGGGCGCGTGGCCAGACGAGCTGTGGACGAACACCGACCCCAAGGACGTGGGCAAGGCTGGTCAGGAGGGGCTCCACGACTCGGAAACTTATTATCTCAATAAAGGGTATAATGACCTGAATAGAGGAGGTCAAAATGCCCAAGTGGAAACCGAGCAGGGTAAGACAACTCAGCATCGCCGAGGCGGCCTGGGTGGGGGCGATGATCGAGGCCGAGGGGACCGTCTGGGCTCTGCGGAAGACCACCCGCTGCGTGGGGATCTCGGTGGGCAACACCGACGTCGAGATCATCTCGACCCTGCTCCGGTTCGTGGGCGACGGACGAGTCAAGATGCACGCCCCAGGAGCAGGAGACCTGGGTCGGAAGACAGCTTGGTTCTGGGAGCTGACCCACGATGCGGCTATTCGAGCACTCGCACCCCAGATCACCCCCTGGATGACAGTCAAGGGCGACAGGTTGATCGCACTGCTCTAGTCCGAGACCAGCTCAGGAAGATGAATGACTGGTATGCCAACGGCGGCACCATGGACGACACCCACTGGCACGGCCCAGCGATCCTGGACCACAACGCCCACCTCCACAAGCACATGGACGGCGACCAGGGCGAGCACCACCAGCGAGACGAGGACAACCAGGTCGGGCACACACCGAACAACCCGCGCTCGTGCATCTACTGCGGCCGCCAGAACGGCCACAGTCTGCAGTGCGACCGACCAGCGAACAAGGCCATTGACCTGTCCTTCCTGGGACCGATCCTCCATGACTAAGGTAGAGGCCCGTGCGGCCAAAACGGCGTACCAAAAGCGCTGGCTCCAGGAGCGACCCGGATACATGAGACAATACACGCGGGAGCTGATTGAACGTCTGAAGCTCGAGGCCATCATCGCGGCCGGAGGCAGATGTCTCGACTGTGGCTACAGCGACATCAGTCATCCGGAGGTCTTCGACTTCGACCATCGAGACCCGGCCAGCAAACACCCGCGCCTGCGACACTCGCGCCGCGGTACTGGCATCGCGTTGATCATGCTGCCAGAGTCTCTGCGCGAGGCCGAGCTGGCCAAGTGTGACCTGCTTTGTGCCATCTGTCATCGCATCCGGACCAAGAGACAGGCCCGGGCAGAGGAGAACTAACCCATGAGCATCGTGGCAGGCGACCTGGTCCTCTACTGCGCCGTGAACATGCCTGTCGACAGCGTGTCGACGGTCGGCGGCGCGATCGACCCCAAGCGCAGGGCGGACTTCACGCAGCTGGCGGCCAACGACGACGTCGAGGTGATCTCCTCGGCGGCGGGTGACACCCAGAACTGCACGATCGTCGGCCGAGACGCGACCGGAGCGATCGTCACCGAGACCAAGGCGCTGACCGGCACCTCGGCCGCTATCTTCGCGTCGCTGGGCGTCATCGAGCGCGTCCTCTCGGTTGAGCTGGCCTCAGACGCCATCGGCACGATCACGGTCCGCCGCTCGGTGGCAGGCGCGACCATTCGCGTCATCCCGATCGGCGAGCGCGGCTTCAAGGCGATGTTCCAGCAGGACTCGTCGGACCCGCTGGTCCAGACGGACTTCTACGTCAAGCTCTTCTGGAAGAACACCCACGGCAGCCTGACCCTGACGACAGCGGTTGTCAAGCAGAACGCCGACCCAGACGCGCGCATCACGATGTGCAACGCCGTCGCGGTTAACGACGTGGCAACCTCCGCCAACCGGATCACCGCTCCATCGGGGGCTGACCTGCAGGACCCTGACACCTTCGACGACACTGACAAGGCCGTCCCAGGTGGCAGCATCGCGGCAGGATCCGCGATCGGTGTCTGGTATCGACTGCGTCTGCCAGCTGCGGACAGCCCGCACCGCTCCACCTACACCTCTGAACTTGATGGAAACACGGTGTAGCTATGGGCGTTGTCTACGCCCTGCTGCAGCCTGAGACCAGCCAGATCCGCTATGTGGGCAAGACCTCAGGTCCACCCGAGCGTCGACTGGCGGAGCCAAGCAACTTGCCATTCACCTCGGTGCTAAGCGTAGTCCTGAGACTAGGCGAAGGCTCTCTGAGAACGCCAAGGCGCGAAAGAGATGACAACCACCTTCTACATCCCGAATGAGGCCGACGCGCCAGTCGTCCCCGGACAGGCTGAGCCGGACAGCGTCGACTTCAAGGTCATCGCTGCAGGTTCCAACCTCGAGGGGGTCCTGACTGGCTGCGCTGTCACGCAGCGTGGTGCTGGCGCGAACATGTCCGTGGACGTCGCCGCGGGCACCGGCCTCTACCAGTCTGTCACGACCGTCACGATCGCCGGTGGCAACGTCGTCATCTCGGCGGCTTCCGCGACCCTGGCTCGCTACGACCTGATCTACTTCGACAACACCGGCGCCATCGGCGTCATCACTGGCACCCCAGCCTCGACCCCAGTCTTCCCTGTGGTCCCAGCCAACCGCGTCATCCTGGCGGCGGTCTATGTCGCCGCCCTCGCGGCCAGCATCGTTAACGCGGACATCATCGACAAGCGGATGTCCCTGACCCTCCCGATCCACACGATCCTCTCGGCCATGCACTCGGACACACTGCCTGCCGGCATCGTGCGTGGTGATGTGCTGGTTGGCAACGCGACTCCCAAGCTCGCCAGGGTCGCCACAGGCGTCGCAGGGTCCGTCTTCTACGGCGACGGCACGGACTCGGCCTGGACGATCAACCCGAAGATCGCCGGGTACGTTCGAGCCGGCAGCGCCAGTGTCCCCAACAACACGACCGCTGGTGACCTGACGGTGCTCCGAGCGATGATCGGCACCCAGGAGGCGATCCCAACAGGCGTCACCTCCTTCGTCGGCGGCAACCACGTGGCGAGTGGCTACGAGGCCACCAGGATGGCCTACACCGACCTGATCCTGGCGGATGGACCGATCTACTACTGGCCGATGAGCGAGGCCTCTGGCAACCTTGTCAGCTCGTCTGACACCCTCTCGGCGATCGCCAACGGCGGACTGACCTACTCCCAGCCCGGACCGATCGCTGGTAGCTCCGGCACGGGCATCCTGTTCAACGGCACGACGGGTTACTTCGGGCTGACGGTTGTCCGCGGCAACAACAACACCATCCCACCAACGAGCGGCTTCACCTTTGAGTGCTGGGTCAAGCGAACCTCCGTCGGCACGGTTCAGACTCTCTTCGGCCAGGGCACGAACGGCTGGACCATCCGCTTCAACGCCGCCGACCAGGTCGAGGTCGTCAGGGCGGGCGGTGGCACCGTCATCACCAGCGCGGGCACGGTCGGCACGGGCGCCTACCACCACATCGTCGTCTCGGTGCTCGGCTCTGGCTCCACCTCGTCGATCTACATCGATGGAGCGCGCGACTCGGCGACGGCGGCCTTCGTCATCCCAAACCAGACGCTGACCTGGAACATCGGCCGAGAGATCACCGGCGCCAACCAGTTCTTCGACGGCACGATGGCCCACGCGGCCCTCTACGACTACGGGCTCTCCCCTGGCCAGGTGGCCCGTCACTACGCGGCCGCGAGCTCGACCCCTGTTGGACAGACGGCCGGAGACGCCACCTTCAAGCGCCTCTTCGTCGGAGACACCGGCTTCTTTGGCGCGCTCCTCGAGGCCCCAAAGACAGAGGTCATCGGTCGCAAGACCAACCGTGACGGCGCGAACAACACGATCGGCTACGCGACCGCCGCCAAGGAGATGGTCGCCGCCATCTACCAGGCCGAGTCCATCCCGTATTTCTGCACGCGGCTCGGTGGCCTGGTCAAGACCTCGGCCCCAGGCAGCCGGATCGCCTTCGCCGTTTACGACACCAGCAACAACCTGCTGGGCTACACGGCGGCGATCACCACGTTCAATACCAACTTCACCTCCTACGAAGCTGACATCGCCTTTGACCCGGCGGGCAACGCGATCAGCGGCGTCGTGGTCCCAAGCGGCGCCTTCAAGATCGCGGTGCTGCTCGACGGCACAGCCACCCACACGATCGCTCACAGCACCTCGGGCGGGTCGGCTGCTGAGACGGATGGCGCGACCCTGACCACCTTCGCTGTCCCGAACAACCCGTTCGCCGGTGGCTCGACGACACAGTTCTTCGCGATGGTCTGGGCGGTTGCCCGACCCGCTGCTACTGAGACGGTTCCCACAATCAAACTGGCCGATGGCCCGATTAGCACAACTACCTGGGGAGCGACCTCGCCGATCGTCCTTCAGCTGGCCCGCCTCCGCAACGGAAACAGCGGAGTCTCGCTGTCGGACACCACAGGCCTCCTTGCCCGCTTTGGCGCCAACCAGACCTGGCTGCGCGGACTCTCGATCGGTGAGCAGTACCAGAACGTCTCAGACGGTACCCTGCAGGTCTCTGGTCAGCTTAACATCGGCAACCAGCAGGGGACCATCCCAACTGGGCTGCTCAACCTGACCGCCTACGACGTCTTCAACAGCGTGCCCGCCGCGATGACCGCCGACTTCCGGACCCGCCACGGATCTGCCAGCGACTTCCTGGTGGCGCAGTTCACGGGTCGCTCGCAGCCGACGGGCAATACGCCCGGAAAGCTGTACGGCCACCAGGCTACTGTCATCCACGACGCGGGAGCCTTCAATCACACGGCCGCCGACGGCGGCCTGATCGGCGGTCAGTTCGTTGCCGTCCAGGCCGTAGACCTCGCAACCGTCACTGCGATGATCGCCGGCCAGTTCGTGGTCAAGGCGACCAACGGCACCGCCACGACCGCGGTCGGCGTGGACGTCATTCGAGGCCCGCTGACGGGCACGGGCGCCTTTGGCACTGGCATCGGCCTGCGCATCGCGGCCTCCGACGGAGCCCCGACGACCGACATCGCCATCCAGTCCCTGGGCGGCATGCACCGCTTCGTCGGCAACGTCAAGATCGGCGCTGACTCCACACCAGGAGTCGCCCTCGACGTGACCGGTGCCGGCTGGCTGAGCACCTACCTGCGGGTGGGCTCGCTGGCGGCCCCACTCAACACCACAGCGGGGGACCTGACGGCGATCCGCTTCGTGACTGGCACCAATGTCGCCCTGGTCCAGAGTGACTCGGGCGCCAACTCTGTCTGGTTCAACTACGCGGCTGACACGACCTGGACCGACACCTCCAACGGTGCGGTCATCCGCATGCAGGGTGGTATCGGCGCGATCGCTGGCATCAACCAGGACATCAGGGTCCTCCAGGTCGTGGTCACTGACGCGACCAGCTCCGGCACGCAGGCCAGGATCTCGGCACTGCGCTTCCTCGCGTCCAAGACCGGCGCGTCGACGACGACCAACATCCACGCCCTCGGTGGACAGATCACGACGACGGCTGGCCTGATCGGCACGGCCTCGGTCATGCGCGTCTTCGCACCGGCGATCGCGGCTGGCAAGACGGTCACGACCATGATCGGTCTCGCGGTCGAGAACATGGGCACGGCTGATGTCACGAACGCGATCGGTGTGGACATCGCCGCGCAGTCCGGCGCGGTCACCCTGAACATCGGACTTCGAAACGCGGGTAAGACGGTCCTCGTCGGCAACGTCAAGATCGGCGCTGACTCCACACCAGGAGTCGCCCTCGACGTGACCGGTGCCGGCTGGCTGAGCACCTACCTGCGGGTGGGCTCGCTGGCGGCCCCACTCAACACCACAGCGGGGGACCTGACGGCGATCCGCTTCGTGACTGGCACCAATGTCGCCCTGGTCCAGAGTGACTCGGGCGCCAACTCTGTCTGGTTCAACTACGCGGCTGACACGACCTGGACCGACACCTCCAACGGTGCGGTCATCCGCATGCAGGGTGGTATCGGCGCGATCGCTGGCATCAACCAGGACATCAGGGTCCTCCAGGTCGTGGTCACTGACGCGACCAGCTCCGGCACGCAGGCCAGGATCTCGGCACTGCGCTTCCTCGCGTCCAAGACCGGCGCGTCGACGACGACCAACATCCACGCCCTCGGTGGACAGATCACGACGACGGCTGGCCTGATCGGCACGGCCTCGGTCATGCGCGTCTTCGCACCGGCGATCGCGGCTGGCAAGACGGTCACGACCATGATCGGTCTCGCGGTCGAGAACATGGGCACGGCTGATGTCACGAACGCGATCGGTGTGGACATCGCCGCGCAGTCCGGCGCGGTCACCCTGAACATCGGACTTCGAAACGCGGGTAAGACGGTCCTCACACCGTCGGCCCAGCAGAGCATCGCGGTCACGGCTCCGATCGTCGCCAGCGCGACCGTGGTCCAGGTCAGCACGACGACAGCCGCCAACATGACGGCCACCCCGACGATCGCTGATGGGGTCGACGGTCAGGTCCTGATCATCGTCAACACCGGCGCGAACCCGTTCACGCTGCAGGACCAGGGAGCCCTGGCTGGCAGCAACCTGAGGACGGTGACCGGCGGCTGTGCCCTCGGCACGCGTGACAGCGTGAAGTTCATGTACAGCTCAGCGATCGGTGACTGGATCCAGATCGGACTGGTGGTCAACGTCGTCTAATGAGACTCCGACACAGCGACACTGTCTCGACCCTCCGCACCTCCCTGATCCCAGCCAACAGCGTGCTGAGACATGAGGGCGGCGTTGCCATCCTTCAGACGAGCACCGAGATCTGGGAGTCGCTTCTGCGGACCGTTCTGCAGATCGCGGCGACCGACCAGGTCACCTGGGAGGCGCTTCAAGGGCTGGCCTCGACTGGCTCACTGCCATGGGAGGCGCTTGACCGCCTGGCCGCGACCGACCAGGTCACCTGGGAGGCGCTTCAAGGGCTGGCCTCGACTGGCTCAC